>MAAC01006708.1_pt1 | contig 16923 bp, 15 predicted proteins | sample 1115981 | NCBI WGS metagenome assembly MAAC01 (sample SAMN04961126, study PRJNA320927) | seawater metagenome | isolation source: sample BD02T64 sea water enriched with oil for 64 days | place: USA:Gulf of Mexico | collected 2013-07-27 | reverse complement strand
TTACCTGCAGATGTTGTGGGTACTATGATTTACAACATGAAAGAGAATGATTTCATGATTAAAAAAGGACCCATTTTTGCAAATTTCGTATTGGCAGATGAGATTAATAGAGCGCCAGCGAAAGTACAATCTGCTTTATTAGAAGCAATGCAAGAACGTCAAATTACGATTGGAGATACTACCTTTAAATTAGACGAACCTTTCTTAGTAATGGCAACTCAAAATCCAGTAGAACAAGAAGGAACTTACCCATTACCAGAAGCGCAAATGGATCGTTTTATGTTGAAGGTAGTTCTTGACTACCCTACTATCTCTGAGGAACAAACGATTATGCGTCAGAATTTAAACAACGAGTTCGCAACTGTAAACCCAGTAGTTTCTATCGACCAAATCATCAAAGCTCGTGAAGTTGTGAATGAGGTATACATGGATGAAAAAATTGAAAAATACATTCTAGACATTATTTTTGCAACGCGTTACCCTGAAAAGTACAACTTAGCAAAATTAAAAGATTTAATTAGTTTTGGAGCCTCTCCTCGTGGAAGCATCAACTTAGCAAAAGCCGCTAAATGTTATGCATTTATTAAACGCAGAGGATATGTGATTCCAGAAGATGTAAGAGCAGTTGTACAAGATGTATTAAGACATAGAATTGGTATTACTTACGAAGCAGAAGCAGAAAATGTAACTTCTGTAGATATCATAAATAGCATTGTTAATGAAGTAGAAGTGCCTTAGGAATTGTTGAATCGTGGAATTGTTTATCCATTTTTTTCAGATAAACAGCCAATAAACAAACATACAATTAAACGATTAAACATTGGAAACAAAGGAAATACTTAAAAAAGTACGTAAAATTGAGATTAAGACACGTAGGTTGTCTGATCATATTTTTGGCGGCGAATATCACTCAACTTTTAAAGGTCGTGGTATGACGTTCTCGGAAGTACGTCCCTACCAATATGGAGACGAAATTAGATCTATAGACTGGAATGTCACTGCTCGCTACAACGAACCCCATATAAAGGTATTTGAAGAAGAACGCGAATTAACCATGATGTTAATGGTTGATATTTCTGGTTCAGAATTCTTTGGTACGACACAACAATTTAAAAGAGATACCGCTACAGAAATTGCCGCAACACTCGCCTTTTCTGCAATTCAAAATAACGACAAAGTAGGCTTGCTATTATTTTCTGACCAAGTAGAATTATACATTCCACCAAAAAAAGGAAAAAGCCATGTCTTAAGAATTATTAGAGAATTGATTGAGTTTACGCCAAAAAGCAAACAAACAAATATCAATGAAGCATTGAAGTTTTTATCAAATGTGATGAAGAAAAAAACCATTGTATTTTTGCTGTCAGATTTTATGGATGATGATTATGAGCAGACGTTAAAAATTGTAGGTAGAAAACACGATGTAACTGGTATTAAAATCTATGACAAACATGATGAGGAAATTCCGAATTTAGGGATGGTCCCCATGTTAGATGCAGAGACCAATAAAACACAATTGGTAAATACCAGTTCTAAAAAAATTCGAAATAATTACAAAGCAAATGCATTGCAATTGAATGCGTATTATAAGAAAACATTTAGCCGTTCTGGAGCAGGTACAATCACAACGCGTGTTGATGAAGATTATGTTAAAAAATTATTAGGATATTTTAAACACAAAGGAAGCTAGAAAGTTGAAATGAAAAAATATTTAACATCCCTATTTTTATTATTCTCTGTTGTAGTTTTTGCGCAGCAAAAGCCATTGGTAATCGCAGAAATTGACACCACTAATATTAGAATTGGTGAACAATTTGAGTATAAAATCACGGTACAAGATACAGCGAACGTTATCATTCCTAAGTTAGAGAACTTAGTTGGAGTAGAGATTGTAGAGGACAAAAAGATAGACACCATCAAAAACCAATTGATTAAGAAATACATCTTAACCAGTTTTGATAGTGGCGCATACTATATTCCACAATTACAAATCTTCATCAAGCAACGATTGCATTTAACTGATTCTCTATTGATAAAGGTAGCGACAGTTGCTGTAGACACAACGAAACAGAAAATGTTTCCAATAAAAGCACTACAAAGTGAACCTTATGTTTTTGATGACTATAAGAAATACGTTTGGTACGGTGTAATTGCCTTGCTAATTATTGGATTGATTTTATATGTTACATTCAAAAAGAAAAAAGAAGAAATAGAAGAGCTAGGTATTCCTTCTTTACCTCCTTTCGAAGAGGCAATTCAAAAATTTCATGAATTGGATGAAAAATTATTGTGGCAAAATAATCAAGTAAAAGAATATTACAGTGAACTGACAGAAATTATTAGAGGTTTTATAGAACGCGAATTAAAAGTACCAGCTTTAGAATCTACCACGGATGAATTGATAGAAACATTAACTGATTTTAATGATTCAGAATCCATTTCAACGACGAAAGAAACAATTAAGAAATTACGCGATTTATTACGTGAAGCAGATTTTGTTAAGTTTGCCAAATCAAAACCGCTATCAGAACAAATTGAATTTAATAGAAAAGAGGCAGAAGAAGTTGTAACAGAATTAAAGCCTGTAAAAGAAGAAGTTCCAGAAATTAAAACAGAAGAAGATGAATTGGACTAATTTCGAGTTTCATAGTCCAGAGTTTTTCTGGTTATTTTTACTCATTCCGTTAGTAATTATTTGGCAATTTATTGTTCGAAAAAGAAATTCGGCGACGCTAACAATCCCTGGTATTAAAGGTTTTAGGACAGAACAATCTATTCTCTCTAAGCTAAAGCCAATATTATATGTATTGAGAATCTTGGCATTGTGCTTTTTAATTTTAGCATTGGCGAGGCCTAGAAATGTTGCTGTAAGTAAAAAAACGAAAACAAACAAAGGAATCGACATTGTAATGGCCATAGATGTTTCTGCTAGTATGTTGGCAAAAGATTTAAAGCCAAACAGATTAGACGCACTAAAAAAGGTAGCTACAGATTTTGTAAATCGCAGACCAAATGACAGAATTGGTATTGTTGTATATGCTGGTGAAAGTTTTACACAAACACCAATTACAAGTGATAAAGGAATTGTAAAAAGAACCATTTCAGAAATTAAATGGGGGCAGCTAGAAGGCGGAACCGCAATTGGAATGGGATTAGGTTCTTCTGTAAATAGATTAAAAGATAGTAAAGCAAAAAGTAAAGTCATCATTTTATTAACAGATGGCGTTAATAATTCTGGTTTTATTGATCCTAAGACCGCCACAGAATTAGCGAAAGAACTAGATATTAAAGTATATACAATTGGAATTGGAACGAACGGAATGGCGGATTTCCCAACACGTAAAGATCCAACAACAGGTCGCTTAATATTTACCAAACAACAAGTAGAAATTGATGAAGACTTGCTAAAACACATCGCAGCAGAAACTGAAGGAAAATACTTTAGAGCTACGGACAACAATAAGTTAAAAGCAATTTACGACGAGATTAATAAACTAGAAAAAACAAAGATTGAAGAGTTTAAATATTACAATTATCACGAATTGTATCGAACTTTAGTTTTAATTGCCCTAGGTCTATTATTCGTAGAATACACTTTAAAAAACACGGTATTTAAAAGTTTTATTTAAACATGTTATATCAAATAGAGGAACCAATTTATTTTTATCTTTTAACGATTATTCCAGTAATAATTGTAGTATTTCTATTGGCTTATTGGTGGAAAAAAAGAACACAAAAAAAATTCATAGATATTGCATTATTAGAAAAATTAGCTCCAAATAGATCTACTTTTAAATCCGTTTTAAAACTGGTGTTTTTAGTAATCGGAATTGGTTTTTTAGTAATCTCTTTGGTAAACCCAAAAATGGGGACAAAACTAAAAACTATAAAACGGGAAGGTGTAGATGTTGTTTTTGCCTTGGACGTTTCAAAGAGTATGCTGGCAGAAGATATTGCCCCGAATAGGCTAGAAAAAGCAAAACAAATCATTTCCAAAATAATTGACAAATTAGGAAGTGACAGGGTAGGGATTATAATTTACGCTGGTAATTCATATCCCCTATTGCCTATTACTACTGATCATGCTGCTGCAAAAATGTTTTTACAAAACGCAGGGCCAAACATGGTTTCTAGCCAAGGAACTGCAATTAATGAAGCCTTAAACCTAGCAAAAACATATTATAATAACGATGAACAAACCAATCGCTTTTTAATCATTATCTCTGATGGTGAAGATCATCAAGAAGAAACCAAACTAGTTGCAAAAGAGATGTCTAAAGAAGGTGTAAAAGTGTACACCATTGGTGTTGGAACAGAGAAAGGTGCCCCAATTCCAATTAAAGTAAACGGATCCTTATTAGGGTATAAAAAAGACAGAAAGGGTGAAACTGTCATTACACAAAGAAAACCTGCTGTTTTAGAAGCTGTAGCGAACTCCGCTGGCGGAAGATATATAGACGGAAACAAAACGAAAAAACCTGTTGAATATATTGAAGAAATCATTGCTAATGCACAAAAAAACGAGTTTGAAACAAAACAGTTTTCCGATTATAAAGATCAATTTCAATGGTTCATTGGACTCGGAATACTATTCCTTTTAATTGATGTTTTCTTTTTAGACAAGAAAACAAAATGGGTTAAGAAAATTGACTTATTTAACGAACAATAAATATACAATTATGAAAACTAACTATTCATTTTTACTGGTATTGCTATTTTTCACATCTGTGTTAACTGCTCAAGAAGTTAAAGACTCTATTATATTACAACGAGAAGCCAGAAGTTTAGTAAGAGAAGGAAACGAGCTATATAAACTAGAAAAATATACAGATGCTAGTGTTTCTTTCAAAAAAGCTTTAGAAAAAAACTCGAGCTATAAAAAAGCGAGTTATAATTTAGGAAACGCATTGTATCAACAAAAAAACTTTAAAGAAGCGTTACCACAATATGAGGTATCAGCAAAAGATTCTAAAGATAAAAATAGTAAATCTGAAGCTTTTCATAATATTGGAAATTCTGCTATGAAACAAAAACAGTATCAACAAGCCGTAGATGCGTATAAAAACTCCTTAAGAAACAATCCTAACGACGATGAAACGCGCTATAACTTGGCTGTTGCTCAAAAAGAATTAAAGAAACAAAAGGAGAAAGAGAAGAAAGACAACAAAGATAAAAAGAAGGACAAAGAGAAGAAAAAGGACAACAAAGACAAGAAAGAAAACAAAGATAAAAAAGGAGACAAGGAAAAGAAGGACGACAAAGGAGACGAGAAAAAAGACAACAAAGAAAAAGACGAGAAAAAGAAAGATAAAAAAGATGGGGATAACGACAAAAAAGACAAGAAAAACCCTAAGAATCCAAAAAACAATAAAGACCAAAAAAACCAGCCAAAGCCTAAAAAAGGTACAATGACTCCTCAACAAATTAAACAATTATTAGAAAGTTTAAACAATGAGGAAAAGAAAACCCAAAAGAAAATGAATGTCAAAAAGGCAAAAGGCAAAAAGGTAAAACAAGAAAAAGATTGGTAATTGTATCGTTTTTAACATTGTAAAAAAGATAGTATTTTTGACCTATAAAAAATGAAAAACAAAGTAGTTTACATATTTATTTTATTGAGTTTTGTAACTCAAGCTATTATTGCTCAAGTAGAATTTAAAACTACAGTGAGTAAAAGTAAATTGGGCGTAAAACAGCGTTTCAGAATTGATTTCTCTATCAACAAACAAGGTGCTGACAATTTTACACCACCAAGTTTTAAAAACTTTAGAATTGTTTCTGGCCCAAGTCAATCTGTAAAACAATCGTGGATAAATGGAAAAGTAAGTTTCTTGCAATCTTATACATATATCATTCAGCCAAAATCTATTGGAACTTATACTATTCCTAGTGCAACCATTCAGCTAAATGGCAAAACACTAAACTCAAATACAGTTAAAATCAGCGTCCTAAAAGGAATTACCATTCCTAAAAACCCAAACGACCCAGAATATATAGCCAGTCAAAACGTACATTTAGTTGCAGAAATCTCTAAATCTAAACCTTACGTGGGTGAAGGTATTTATGTTGAGTATAAATTGTATGTAAGTGAAAACATTTCTGTTAGAGATTTTTCTGTTACAGAAAGCCCTCAATACATAGGCTTTTGGAATCAAGATATAAAAATTCACAATTTACAGATTAAAAACGGGATTTATAATGGTGAAAACTACAGGTATATCGTACTAAAAAAAGCATTATTGATTCCAACGAAATCAGGAAAACTAGTGATAGAACCAATGAAAATGGACATCTTAATTGGTGTTCCTACAGGAAGAGGAGATTACTTTGGAAATCCAATTACTAGAAACCTAACAAAAGCTTTTTCATCCCCAAAAAGAAATATAAGTGTCCAAGAATTGCCTCTAACCGGTAAACCAGAAAACTTTACAGGTGCTGTTGGTGACTACAATTTTGAAATTACTTCAAGCAGAAATGATTTAAAAGCAAATGAATCTTCACAGATTAAAGTCGCAGTTTCTGGGAAAGGGAACTTAAAACTGTTTGAAATACCAAAAATAGAAACCCCAAAAGAATTAGAAATATTTACCCCAGAACATAAAGAAAAGATTAGAACTACTTTAACTGGATTAAGAGGGTCAATTTATGACCTGTATACAATTGTCCCGCAATTTAAAGGAAAATATAAAATTCCAAAAGTTGCATTTTCATACTTTAGTTTAAAAGAAAAAAAGTACAAAACAATCACTACAGAAGATCTATTTGTAACTGTATTAGAAGGGAAAGAAATTGCTCCTACCACAAATAATAGTGTTAAAAAAGAGGTTACCATAACAGGCAGTAACTTTAGATACATTCAAACAAAATCTACTTTTAAACCAGTTATTGAAAAAGACTTCTTTGCATCGAATCTGTTTTATATACTACTACTATTACCATTAACAGCGATTCCAATCGGAATCATCATTTATAACAAATCCGCAGAAAGAAATAATGACCTTATAGGTGTAAAACAACGAAAAGCAGATAGATTGGCTAAAAAATATTTATCAGAAGCAAAAAAACAACTAGGCAATAAAGAAGGGTTTTACATCGCATTAGAAAAGGCCTTACACAATTACTTAAAAGCTAAATTACAGATAGAAGCCTCGGATATAAGTAAAGATAAAATCACTAAAATATTACAATCAAAAAATGTTGCTAACAACGACATCAAAGAATTCATTACTGTGTTAAATGATTGTGATTTTGCTAGGTATACTCCAATTACAAATTTAATGATGCACGATGAATTCGAGAAAGCAAAACAAGTAATAACCGCATTAGATAAACAATTATAAATAGATGAAAAAATTATTTTTTTTATTGTGCGTGCTATCTACAACTATTTTTGTTGCCCAAACAACTACGACTAATTTGTTTGAAAAAGGGAATCTAAATTATAAAGAGGGAAATTACCTAGAAGCTATAGCCCTATTTAAAAAAATTGAAGCAAAAGATTCGGTTTCCTCAACATTATACTTCAATATTGCCAACTCATATTACAAGTTAAATAATGTAGCCAACACTATTTATTATTACGAAAAAGCGTTAAAAATAGATCCATTAAATACAGATGCTGCAAACAATTTAGAGTTTGCAAGAAGAATGACAATTGACACTATTGAAGAGTTGCCAAAGACATTTTTACAAAAAATAGAGGCTAATTTTATTCAAAAATTATCTTACAATCAATGGTCTGTTTTGGCTGTAATATTCTCCTTTTTAGCGGCATCCTTATTCTTGCTCTTTTACTTTTCATCAATTTCAAATAGAAAAAGAGTGTACTTTGTAACAAGTATATTAGCTTTCTTTTTACTAGCCATTACAATCGGTATTTCTTACAATCAATATAAAAAAGCTATACATACAAAAACTGCAATAATTTTCACATCAAAAGTTTCTGTTAATAATGCCCCTACTACAAATTCTGATGAAGTGTTTGTCCTACATGAGGGAACAAAAGTTATGGTGCTAGATGCAGTGGATAATTGGAAAAAAATTAAACTTACAGATGGTAAAATTGGCTGGATTTCATCTTCAGATTTAAAAGAATTATAATCCTTTTACAGTTAAATCTAAATAACTATATTTGCCGCCATTAACCAAATTACATGTTTAAAAATAAACTATTTACATTTTTATTTTCCCTAACATTATCGTTCGTTTTGTTTATACCAACGACAGTAAGTTTGGTTTTTTTAGATAACATTGAAATATCTTCAATAATAGATTTCTCTGGTGAAGAAGAAGAGCAAAAAAGTGAAATTGAAAATTTAGAAATCAAAACCACTCTTGAAAATGATCACAATTTATTTCTTTTTTCTCGAGAATCAATAAAGGTTTCTTTTTTCAATTCTCTTCAATACTCTTCTATAGATAGAGAACTTCATTTTCCTCCTCCAGAACAGGTTTAATTTATGAACTACATTTTTTTGTAGATACAAAGAAACTCTCAACAAGTAAGAGTTTCTTAAGGCATTCTATTGCCAAAATTAGTTTCAGAAACATTTATATATCCTGAAACAATAATCATAAATTATCAAATTAAACCATCAATGTTTAAACACATTAAAAGCGATATACCTGCGAGTATCGTTGTATTTTTTGTCGCACTCCCCTTATGCTTAGGAATCGCATTGGCCAGTGGAGCACCACTCTTCTCAGGAGTAATTGCCGGAATTATCGGTGGAATTATCGTTGGGTACTTAAGTGGGTCGAAAATTGGAGTAAGTGGTCCTGCAGCAGGTTTAGCCGCAATTGTTCTTGTTGCTATCACCTCATTAGGAAGTTTTGAAAACTTTTTAGTTGCTGTTGTACTGGGGGGCTTCATCCAACTATTATTTGGAATATTAAAAGCAGGAATCATAGGGTATTATTTTCCCTCATCTGTAATAAAAGGAATGTTAACCGGAATTGGAATTATTATTATTCTAAAACAAATTCCACATTTCTTTGGATACGATGCGGGTTCTGAAGGTGACTTTTCATTTTTTCAACTCAATGGAGAAAATACATTCTCTGGCATCTTGAATGCTGTTGATTCTATTAGTTTAGGAACAACAATAATTGGATGTATTGGCTTGGCTATTCTAATTCTTTGGGATAAGATTTTAAGTAAAAAAGGAAAGATTTTCAACATCATACAAGGTCCATTGGTGGCAGTTGCTGTTGGTATTATTTATTATATTATTACTCAAAAAAATGCTTCCGTTGGAGTTGCTGATGCACATTTAGTAAGTGTCCCAGTTCCTAACGACATGAGTTCATTTTTAGCACAGTTTAGTTTTCCAGATTTTGCTGCTATAAACAATCCAGAGGTTTGGGTAGTTGCCTTTACTATTGCTCTAGTTGCAAGTCTAGAAACACTTCTTTGTGTTGAAGCAACTGACAAACTAGACCCAGACAAGAATGTGACACCAACCAATAGAGAATTGCTAGCTCAAGGAACTGGAAACATTATTTCCGGATTGTTAGGAGGCCTTCCAATTACTCAAGTAATTGTTCGAAGTTCTGCCAATATTCAATCTGGAGGTAAAAGCAAATTATCTGCAATAATTCATGGTTTTTTATTATTAATATCTGTCATCTTAATTCCGACACTATTAAATAAAATTCCATTATCAGTTTTAGCAGCTATCCTACTAACTGTAGGATATAAATTAGCAAAACCATCATTATTCAAAAAAATGTATCACTTAGGATGGAAACAATCTATTCCTTTTAGTGTAACGGTTTTTGGAATTGTTTTTACCGATTTATTAATTGGTATTGGTTTAGGACTTATGGTTGGAGTTGTAGTGATTCTTATTAAATCGTACCAAAATTCACATTTCTTACACAAAGAAGTGAAAAATTCTGATGAAACAAGAATTAAAATGACTTTAGCAGAAGAAGTTACCTTCTTTAACAAAGGAGCAATTTTAAAAGAATTAGATAAGTTACCACACGATTCTTTTTTAGAATTAGATGTAAGAAATACCCGCTATTTAGACAATGACATCATCGAAATTTTAGATGATTTTGTGTACAAAGCAAAAATGAGAAAAATTACAATTCTCTTAATTTCAGAAAGAGGATCGATTGTGAACCCACCGAGTTACCTCGATTTTTTTAAACTAAGGCCATTAACAGCCTAATCAAAACACATATATTATGAAAGCACATACCATAAAAACACAAGCAAATATTTCTCCTAACCACGCCTTTACTTTATTAAAAGAAGGAAACCTTCGATTTTTAAAAAATAAACAGGTGAGAAGAGACTTATTAGAACAAGTAGAAGATACAAGTACCGGACAATTTCCATTTGCAACAATTCTAAGTTGCATCGATTCTAGAGTTTCTTCAGAAATTATTTTTGATCAAGGAATTGGTGATGTTTTTAGCATTCGAATTGCTGGAAACTTTGTGAATGAAGACATCTTGGGAAGCATGGAGTTTGCGTGTAAACTGGCTGGAACAAAATTAATTTTAGTTTTAGGACACACGGCTTGTGGAGCTGTAAAAGGAGCTTGTGACAATGCAGAATTAGGGAATTTAACTGGCCTAATTAATAAAATTAAACCCGCAGTAAATGCAGTTAAAAACCCAACAGATCAAAATTTAAGGAACTCATCTAACAATGAATTTGTGAATACTGTTGCAGAGAAGAATGTACAGTTAACTATAGAAAACATTCGTAAATCTAGCCCAGTTTTACAAGAAATGGAAGCCAATGATGAAATCATAATTATTGGCGGTATGTATAACATTTCAAATGGTCTAGTTACATTTTCTTAAACAATGTCAAATTGATTAATCCCGCTAAAAAGCGGGGTTTTAAAATAATAAATCATGAAAAAAACACTACTAGTCTTTTTTTGTTTTAGCTTTTTTAACATAAGCGCTCAAGAAAGCGATTTAGGAAACTGGCTGATATATATTGGAAATAAAAAAGTAAATGAAAAGTGGAGTATCCATAACGAAATTCAATATAGAAATTATGAGTTTGCTGGAGATTTAGAGCAGCTATTAATAAGAACAGGTGTTGGATACAACTTAACTAATACTACCAATTTTTTAATAGGGTATGGTTTTATAAAATCAGAAAACTACATTAATCCGACTGATAAAGAAACGGTAAATGAACATCGTATTTTTCAACAGTTAACAACAAAACAGAAAATTGGGATTTTTAAGGTTAGTCACAGATATCGTTTTGAACAACGTTTTATCGAATCTGATTTTAAAATGAGGGTACGTTACTTTTTGTCAATGCAAATCCCCTTAACTAAAAAAATAAATAAAGGCATCTACCTTTCTGCCTATAACGAAATTTTTATCAATACAACAAACCAGTTTTTTGATAGAAACCGAGTTTATAGCGGGATCGGATACCAACTCAATAAAAACATTAGAATGGAAGCTGGCTATATGAATCAATTATTTTTAAATGGAAGTAGAGATCAATTAAATTTCATTTCATTTATCAATTTTTAACAGATTTTTAATCCGGATTTTTTTATATCTAAAACAATAATATTAATTTCACAAATCTAAAACCCAATCAATGAAAAATTTATTTAGCAATTTTAAAGGAGACTTATTTGGCGGTATAACTGCTGGTATTGTTGCCCTACCTTTAGCCCTAGCTTTTGGAGTTAGTTCTGGACTAGGACCAAGTGCTGGTTTATACGGAGCAATTTTCTTAAGTTTTTTCGCGGCTTTATTTGGCGGTACAAGCACCCAAATATCAGGCCCTACTGCCCCAATGACTGCGGTAAGTATGGTTGTAATTGCTGGAATCATTGCCGCAAATGATGGTGATGTCGCTAAGGCATTGCCGGCTATTTTAACAGTATTCTTATTAGCAGGTTTAATGCAAGTTGGATTGGGTGTATTGGGAATAGGAAAATACATACGATACATACCGTACCCAGTAGTTTCTGGTTTTATGACTGCCATTGGAGTAATCATTTTGGTTACTCAAATTTTACCTTCTTTAGGATACTACCCAAAAGAAGATGTAGCCTTTGTAAATGAATTTAAACCACAAGCACAAGAAGTTATTCTAGAAAACATCTTAAAAAAAGAAGCTGGTGAAGGAATTTTAGTTTTAGAAAATTTTAAAGAAACAATAGTACGCGCTGAACAAATAACAGATGCTGATATTTTAAAAGAATCTAAAACCTTGGCTTCAAAAGAGGCTTCTGGAGTGTTAGGTGCGCTTAAAGCTTTACCTAGAGCATTACAAAATATAAACCTATTAGAACTACTACTTGCTTTAGGAACAATTATTATTATTTATGGTTTTAAAAGAATTACAACTAAAGTCCCAAGCACATTAGTTGCGCTTGTGGTCATGTCTGGGATAGCAGTAGGATTTGGTCTAGATTATAGAGCTATTGAAACCATCCCTGGTGGATTCCCAATTCCGAATTTATCCATACTTACCGAATTTGAATTTGGCAGTATCACTCCATATATTTTTACAGCACTAACTCTAGCATTACTAGGCGCTATTGACTCCTTACTTACGTCTGTTGTAGCTGATAATATGACCAAAACCAAGCACAAGCCAAATAAAGAATTGATTGGTCAAGGAATTGGGAATAGTATTGGAGCCATTTTTGGAGGAATCCCAGGAGCTGGTGCAACTATAAGAACAGTAGTAAACATTAACTCAGGAGGAAAAACAAAATTGTCTGGTATGGTTGCTGGACTTATGCTACTTGTAATTTTATTAGGTTTAGGTCCTATAGCCTCACAAATTCCTGCTGCCGTTTTAGCTGGGATTTTAATTACAGTAGGTATTGGTGTTATGGATTACAAAGGGTTAAAAGCAATTCCTAGTTTACCTAGAGATATTAAAATAGGGCCTTTAAAGTTAAGCTCTGAGGTATTAATCATGTTGGTTGTATTATTATTGTCTACGTTCTGGAACTTAGTTTTTGCTGTTGGTATTGGATTGATCATTGCGTCTCTAATGTTTATGAAAAAAATTGGAGATGTTGCAGCCGAACGTTCTGATGTTAAATCATTAAAAAAAGAAAAAAACTGGGCTGATGAAAAGAATTTCCCTGAAGAATTAAAAGAAAAAGTATACATCAAACACATTAAAGGACCATTATTCTTTGGTACCACAAGTGATTTTCATAGTTTATCCCAACAAATCCCATCTACAGCCTCAACGGTAATAGTACGACTAGATAGAATGCCATATATGGATCAATCTGGGCTCTATGCCATGGAAGATGTATTGCAAGAGCTAAATAACAATAATGTACGCGTATTGTTTGTTGATCTATTAGAGCAACCTAAATACATGATGGAAAGAATTGATATCATTCCTGACTTAATATCAAAAGAGTATATCTTTAAAACTTTTGATGCTTGTACACAATGGATTAAAGAAAATGAAAACTAACCATTAAAAGAATTAAAATGACACATATAAACAACGCACTAAATAAAGAAGGACAAGAGTTGTTAACCCCAAACACTGTATTACAAGATTTACTAGATGGTAATACACGATTTGTAGAAAACAGTCCAAACACTGTAGATACTACAGCATTAGTTAAAGAAACAGTATCTGGACAATACCCAAAGGCTGTTGTACTCTCTTGCATAGATTCTAGAGTACCTGTTGAATTGGTTTTTGACCAAACTATTGGAGATATTTTTGTTGCTCGAGTTGCAGGAAATTTTGAAAACACTGATATTTTAGGAAGCTTGGAATATTCTTGCAAAGTAGCAGGAAGTAAATTGGTGTTTATTTTAGGACATGAAAGTTGTGGCGCTATAAAAGCTGCTTGTGACCATGTAGAATTAGGAAATATTACCGCCTTGTTAGATAATATTCAACCTGCTGTTACACTTGCCGAATCTCAAATTAGTGGCATACATGATTCTTCTAACACGGAGTTTGTAAATCAAACGATCAAAAACAACGTACAATTAACTATAGATAGAATTAGAGAAAAAAGTGCCGTTCTAAAAGAAATGGAAGACAACGGAGAAATTAAAATAGTCGGTGGTGTATACCACTTAGCTAATGGTAAGGTTTCTATCTACTAAAAGTAAGTGAAAACAAAGTAAAAAAGCGTGCTAATAGCACGCTTTTTTTATAGGTTAATTTCCCATTGAAAAAATCTTCTCACGGTTTTCAGTGAGCCACTTATCACGGAAAACCGTGAGACAAAAAACCCCATAAATGGGTATTGTGTAGTATGCTTTTCTGCTGTAAATTTGTTACTCCCCCACAACAATTCTTTGTTAATATGAGGCGATTAAAAACTACCCCCTAGATTTTTAATCGTCTTTTTTTTTACAAAAAAAAATAGTTGGTCCAATATTAAAATTAACTCAATAGCCTTTGCAAGGTTTTTTTAATTCACTTCATCTATAATACTATCAATTACGTCTTTATCGGTATCACCATCGGTGTTAATAATAGATGGGAATATTGCTGGCGCAATGCTTTTAACTGTATCATACAAAATAGAGTCTTCTAAGGTTTTATCATCTACAAAAGAAATGCTTGCATTTAACCTATGAAAAAATATAAATACAATACTTAATACCAGTCCTATTTTTAGAAACCCAAAAATTCCACCTAATATTTTATTAACCAATCCCAAGGCTGCTAAATTTGCTAGTTTGGTTAAGAATTTACCCAACATCCCAACAACCACAATTATAATTATAAAGGTAATTGCAAAGGCCGCTAATGAGATCTTTTTCTCGCTCCAAGTAACACTTTCCTCTAAGAAATCTCCCACAAAATACGAGAAGTGAATGGCTCCCCAAATTCCGCCAATTAAAGCGACTAAAGAGGCTATTTCTACAAATAATCCTTTCATAATTCCTTTTATGAATCCATACAAAAGGAAAACTAGTATTACAATATCAAATACATTCATCTTTAAACATTTATCATTAATTTATCTTTTCTTATGGGAACATCAATCAAAAAATTCTTTTTCAGTCCTTCTTGCTTCTAAAATAATTTCTGACGGATACTTATACAGTTCTAAAATTTTAATAGCATTTCTAGATTTTAACCTTCCTTTTTTCAATTTATGATCAAAGAATAATTTATCATTTCCAATCTGTTCACTAAAATGGAAAAGTTGATACTCCTCTTTTTCTAATAATTCGGTTAACTCAATATCGTGAGTAGACACTAAAACAATGTGATTTTTCCTATTTAGAAATGACAATATTGATTTTCCTCCAGAAATTCTCTCAACAGTATTTGTACCTTTAAATATCTCATCCAAAATAAACAAATTGAATTGATTATTTTCTGATGCTGTAACTAATTCCTTTATTCGTACTACTTCTTCTAAATAATAGCTCGTATTTTTTAGCACATCATCCGTAATTCTTATAGACGAATAGACTCTAAAAAAAGGTGCTGAATATTCTTCTGCAAAACAAAAATTTAATGTTTGTGCCAAAATACTATTAATACCCATTGTTCTAATAAACGTTGTTTTACCAGACATATTCGAGCCCGTCAATAACATACTATTGTTACTAATCGTTAAATCATTTGCAATACAATGCGCTATTAAAGGATGGTAAACCCCTTTCGTTGATACTTCCTTATTTTCAACAAACTCAGGCGTACAAAAACGATAGTTCCCCGCTTTTACAGACGCAGTAGATATTGCGGCATCAATTTCACCAATAAAAACAAATAATTTCTCAATATTCTTTTTCTCTTTTTCTAAAGAACCAATAAAACTATAAAACATTAAATACTCGACATTAAAAGTAGCTTTAATAATTTCTACAAAAAACCACACAAAAAATAAATACTCATTATTTATGTTTTTTTCGAAACCAATAAATTCTGTTTTAAATTGAATCGCTCGTATCTTTTTTATAAAAGAAAAATCTTGGTAATGTTTTTTTATTTCTTGAAAACCTGCAAGTTTTTCTGCTATTTTAAGGCTTTTAGACAATTGACCTACACCTTGTAAATAATAATTTACATTTCCTTTATTTACATAATGAAAAACCATATTTAAGGCTAAGACAGGGACCATTAAAAGATAAAGTATAGGGGCCCAAACCCCTAAAGTTATGATCAAAATGGCAGAAACGGTTAAAATCCTAACAATCCAAATATGCTTTAATTTTTTAAGTTGCCTCCCAGTAATCAATTCTTCCAAATAATAAGATTCATTAGAACTTAATTTAGATAATAGCATTTGACTCTCAACTCTTAAATGCCTATTTTTTTCAACTATTTTCACCAAAGAATCAAACTGCAACAAATCTTTAATACTACCAACAGTTCGAAGTTTAAAATATAAATATTGTTGCCCAATTTTAGAAGAAGTTCTGTCTATAAACTTAAAAACATCATCAAGATCTAAATCATCCTTAGTTTTATCGGTAATAACATGGTAGGCCTTTTTTTTGTGGTTATTATTTTCGAAATATTGCCCTATTACAAAGAAATTATAGTGGCTTTCTTTTTTCAGCTCACCCCAATTATCAATCAATTTCAATTTCATCTTTTTTACTCTTCTTTTATAATTGTAATTCCCAATTAAATAAAGCGTAATAAGAATAGCTGAGATACCTAAAATCCAATTCATAGTCTGTTCTGTCTTGACTTTAGCGAACTTACTATAAAAAAAATGAAAATTCAAATGGTCAAGAATTTAAATGAAAATCTTATACAGATAGTATATCTTTGAGGCTTACAAAAAAAAGCATGACAGAAAACACTTCTTTAAAAGAAAAATGGGACATTGTACTTACAAATTTATCTACGCAATTTGCAGATGGCGACGCCTTGAATTTAGACGCTGTTATTTATTTAATAGGGGTTCAAGAATTGGGTCAAGGACATCGTAAATTCAAAAAAGATGAAAAGCTAAA
>MAAC01000687.1_pt1 | contig 16925 bp, 13 predicted proteins | sample 1115981 | NCBI WGS metagenome assembly MAAC01 (sample SAMN04961126, study PRJNA320927) | seawater metagenome | isolation source: sample BD02T64 sea water enriched with oil for 64 days | place: USA:Gulf of Mexico | collected 2013-07-27 | reverse complement strand
CCTGCGGAGCGAAGCTCTCTGATGCGCGTCAGACCACGTCTGTCAGGCGTTCCGCTTGTGCGCCCCTGAAGGTAAAGATTGCTTGTCGGAAGGCTGGCAATTGTCAGACCGGAGGAGACGAGAGTTTCGACCAGCGTCTTCAGGGGATCACCCTGCAGGTTCATCAGGCTGCAGGCATGGCCGCATAGCACCGGCCCCTGAAAGCCTGTTTCAATTGCGGTCCGGGCGATCATACCCAGGCCGTCAAGGTTAGGGTCCAGCCCTTCATCAACGTGAAAATCCAGCGCCAGACCATATTTTTCAGCCACCCGGAACGCGGCAAGCATGCCGGCTTGCCGGTTGGGCTGATCAAGAACGAATACGCCCAGCACGCTGCCAGACTTTGCGATCAGTCGGCCAATTTCATCAGCAACACCGGGGAGAGCCAGATCATCGGCACCAACGAGTGGCGCCACCTGCAAGTCTACCTTGCCCTGATGATCCTGCGCCAGTTCAGAGAGCACATGCCACGCTGGCGTTGGGCTGGTCGCATCCTTGCCGTGTGACCAGTCCACATGGCTGCGCACTGTTCCACATCCGGCCCGGATCAATTCTTCCAGGCCACGTGTAGCACGCTCGCGAATGTCATCGGTTGTCCAGGTTTCCCGGTCTTCCGACTGCGCAGCAATAGCGGCCTGCAGATCGCCACCCACCTCTCCCATCCGTGAAATCGTGTGGCATTTGTCCAGATGTACATGGCATTCGGTGAGCTTCGGCATCACTACGTGGCCGGCCTGTGCCTGACCGGATGCAGCCTGCATTCTCCGGACAATCCCGCCTTGGATAACCAGATCGCCGCGAATGCAATCCTGGTCCTGATGTCCGCCGAATTGGCCCGGCTCTCGTACCATGGAGCGTGGAACCTGAACATAGGGCAGGATCAGATCAGAAGGTGGCAAAATATTCATGAGTTCCCCCGCCGGTGATCAAAACGTGAAAACTCAGCCAGGAATGCGGTGAAGTTGCGTGCCGATGTTTCCAGCAGGTGTTCGCCTTTTTCTGCTGTTGCGGCGGAGGCATCCCCGCACACCCCGTCCGCGTTCAGATCGTCAATGACCCACGCCGGGCGTGCGGCCTGCCCGGTTAGTCCGGTAAATCGGTTTTCCTGTTCCCAGGCATGCATTGCCGGCACAAAATTTTCGGCGACACGCATGTCGACCAGATCGGGCTTTGCCGCCAGCATGGGCGATGTTTCGGAATCTCCGGCGTGCAGATCATAGGCCAGTGCGTGTTTGTCCATGATGCTTTCAAATTCGGCAAATCCGAACCAGGAACAACTCGCGACAATCAGGTCATGTGCGACCCGCAAATCCCTAGCGGCGATATCTAGCACCGCGTTGTTACCGCCATGACCATTTAGCAAAACCAACCGCTGAACCCCGGCCCGCGCCACCGAGGCACCAATGTCGCGCAAAACTGCCAGCAATGTATCCGCCGACAGGCTGAGGGTGCCCGGATGGCGATCGTGCTCACCGCTTTTGGTAATCGTCAGAGTTGGCAGGACAAGAACGTTCTGATCCGAAGCCAGTTGCGGCAAGGCCCGTACAATCACGGCTTCAACTAGGTCACGATCGACTGAAACCGGAAGATGGGGGCCGTGCTGTTCAATCGCGCCGACCGGCAACACCGCGACCAGATCGTCCGGCAGATCGCGGAAAGCCGGAGCCCTGAGATCAGCCCAATAGCCTTGAACGCTCATGCCGCCCTCCCGAACAGGTTATCCAGAAACCCGTAAAACCAGTCTGCCTGGGCGGCATCATGTTGGTACATCGCCCTGTCCTAGTCTTCCCGGTTCTGCACCCCGGGCCGGTCGTAAACGTCCTTTTTGGATTTCTGCCAGCGGCGAAACCCCTCGATTGTGACTTCCGGGTGGAACTGGAAGCCGTAAACCTTATCACCAATGCGAAACGCCTGGTTTTCGTAATTTTCATTGCCGGCAAGTCGCACCGCACCTTCGGGCAAATCAAAGGTGTGATAGTGCGCCTGGGTCGCCCACATCGGCGCATCCATGAAACCGGCCGCCTCATTTGTCGGTTCAATCCGGTAATAGCCGAATTCGAATATCTCGTGATCGCGCGGCCCCGCCCAGGCACCAAGATGATATGCAATCTGCTGCGCTCCCTGGCACAGGCCAAGCACAGGAACATCTGCCTTCAAGCAGGCATCAATCCATCTGTATTCCTCTTTCAGGAAAGGGTATTTTTCCGTCTCATAGACGTTGAACGGGCCACCATAAATGACCGTACCGGCCAGATCATCTCCGGGATCGCCCAGCAGATCACCTGCAAACGGTTTACGGCTGTCGATTTCGTAGCTCGCCTGCGTTAACCAGGTTACAATCCGGTCGTCCGCAGGTTCATCACCATGGCGCACCAAAAGCACACGCTGACACATATCGTCCTCCTTGACGAAAACAGTATTGCGTGGCCCTAAAAATTCACCGTGCCAGAGATGTTCGTTTAGACTTGCAAAGTTTTTCCATTCTGGCAAGTCTAAATTGAACTTAAAAAGGTGAGTAAAATGAAAGAGTTGACGCCGAACACCTTAAGGCCACCCTTTGCAAGATACGCACATGGCGTGGAAATTCCGGCAAATTGGCGGCTGGTCCAGAGCTCAGGCCAACTGGGGATTCGCGCAGACGATTCCGTGCCCGAAGACGCCTATGCTCAGGCTGTAATCTGCTTCGAAAGCGTCACCGAAATTTTGCGCTCTGCAGGCATGGGAGTGGGTGATATCGCCCATATTGCGGCTTTTGTGACAGACCGCGAACACATGGCAGGATATATGCGCGCCCGGGATGAATTTATGGCAAACGCAGGCAGACTGCCCAGTTCGACTCTGCTAATTGTTTCAGGCTTCACCCGACCAGAATTCAAAGTCGAAGTTGAGATTCTGGCAGCTGCTCCGTAAGTGGCCAGGATAATTCGGAAGGGCATAGTCAAAGGAATTTCGGTTTAAGCGAGTAGAGCGCTGAATCAGCGTGCCGCGATGACCGAACCTTCTCTCTTCAAGTTTTCAAAACCTCATCTGAGATTATCTGCATGGAGGTGATGCTTTGTATCCGATCCCGGTCCTGTCAGAGGAAATTCAGTTGAGAAGGGCAGGGTGGTTTCATAGCCTGCCAGTATGACAAAGCACGTTCCAATCAAATATTTCAAAACCAGTCCAGAGATCATCCGCCTTTCGGTGATGTCGTACGTCTGGTTCCCACTGTCGCTCCGGAATTTCGAAGATTTTCTGTGTGGGCGCGGGACAGAAATCAGCCTTGAAACGGTGCGGTCCTGATGGAACAGATTTGGCCCGTTGTTTGCCGCCGAGATCCGCAAGAAGCGTGTCAGTCGGATGCGAATTTTACAGAAATTCGTCGCCGTTCACGCCTCGGTCTACAACCTTTTCAACTCGGACCGCAGCCTCGGTAAAATCATCGGGGGGGGATTCCCACTTGCGGCCCTTGGGGCCAGCGCTGAAATCATGCGGCATTTCGATAAATCTATCGTGGGCGCGGACAAATGGCTGATGCAGCTCGGAACGCTTTCAGGGAATCCAATCGCCGCTGCTGCTGGCCTAAAGACGATGGAAGTCCTACGTCGAGAGGGCAACTATGATCGCCTTCGTAAGTTTGGGAAAGCGCTACAGGATATGCAAAGTGATGCGCTGTCTAAAGCTGGCATTCCGCACCAGATTTGCGGGGATGAGACATTGTTTGACATCTTTTTCACTACCGGAAAATGTCGCGACTACCGGACCGCCCGACATGGAGATCCAATGCAGAATGCAAGATACAACGAGACTCTGCGCAAGCGCGGAATCTTCAAGTCGCCAGGGAAACTCTATCCATCACTCGCCCTCACGCAAGCGGATCTGGAACAAACCAAAGCTGCGGTTCAGGACGCAGTACAATCGATTTTCCCAGGGTAGTTCCATTCCAATTCGAGCGGTCGTCAAACCGCGACACTGCAATCGAAGCAGCACATCAACGGTGCATTTGTCAGACAGATTTACGGAGCCAGCCAATATAGTAGCAACACTAGGAAACAAATCGACGCAAACCAACCAATAAAAATATATTTTTAACGGCACGGCGTTGACATGCCTTGTCGACGCCCGAACATATTAGGTGCCACCCATGTTTGCCGCTGAGATTAAAAAAGAAATGTCTGCATTTCCTGCGCCCTTTCAAGGAACCTGCCAAGAAGTATCTGGATGGCTATGTGGATTGGTATCTTGTTCGAAATGGCATGGAATCGGAACGGGCGTTCGATAGGTTGCTTGTCTCAGGGTATTAAGGGGGCAATCCAAAGCACTCCGCAAGAATGCCTCAAAGGTGGATCCGCTCGAAAAATGCGTCCCAGAACCGATGTCGGCGGCCAGACGCAGCCTCAAAATCACTGAGACTGTCCAGGGCACCGGCCCGAATACCTTCGTAAATTCCCGCGATGACGGCACCGATGAACGGGCCCAGCTCCGCGATCCGGTCTGCCCTGTAGTCAGCCACGGTCATGGAGCGGTATATTAGGGATGTCCAAAAGCATTGTTCAACATCCCCGCCAGCTGCTGTTGGGTGATCGGTTGGCCATGAAGATTGTAGATCTTCCCGTTGTGCGCGTCGCCGGTCAGCAGACGGGCATAGGCAAAGGCCAGTTCGGCCCGGGTGGTGTATCCGGCTTTGCCCTCTCCCGCGCAATTGGTAATCTCGCCAGTCGCCCTGTGGATCGGATGATCTCGCCGAAACCGGTATCAGGTGAACCCTGCACGCTGGTGGAAACCATCTTGCGCGCACCCGCCACCTTTGCCGCGTGGATGACATTACGATGCTGGATCGCCCGCGCATCCGGCGGCGGCATGCACGAGACCATGAGCACGGCGTCGACGCCTTTCAGGGAACTGGCCAGTTGCTCGGGGTTGTCATAGTCGCCCGGGCGAATCTCGATTCCAAGATCGGCGGCTTTCTCGGGAGAACGCGCCAGCCCAACGATCGGCTCACCGATGTTCAGATCTTTCACGGCCAAGCTGACCGGAGGCTGTGGTGTCGGCAAGGGTCATAACGCGTTTCCTTTCAACAGATCAAAGGATGCAAATAGAGGCGAGGAAATCCAACAGAGGCTCTCGGCTGGTCCAGGCAACGAAGGCAGACGATGGCACCAAGAGACGCTGCCAGGATTGCGAGTGCGCCAAGCGGCGCAATCCAGTGCCCCTGGAGCCAGATCGTATTGCTATTAAAAAAGGCCACATTGCCGGTATGCGGTGCTATTTGACTGCTCTGCTGACGATGCGGAGGGTAGTTCGATTTTGCGTAGAAACACCGTACAACGAATTTTCACTCAGGGCTGCAATTTGGAGTGTCGCGCTTTGAAACGTTTGAAATCAGACATGTCTGGCCGGTCCCCCGTGAAAACTTCGATATAGTCAGGCATCCGTTCAATTCGTTGTCGCCAGTTTTCCGAAACTTGCATTGATATATATCCGATCTGCGTATACATCACTGTCGTGCTGCGCACTTGAGCCTGAGCTTCGGTATAACCGAACCGTTTGAACATGCTGGCGATGGCGTCGCTGCGTGTTGCGTCGGCTCTGTCCAGCCTCACCTGCAGATCGGCGTCATTGCGGGCCCAATTGCGGATGGCGAGGTCCAGACGTCCGTCAAACAACCTGTCATCAATCCAGCAATCAAACAGATTGAACATGGCCTCGGTTATGCTTTCCGCATAGGCCTCGGTTTGGTCAATCAGGTTGCCGGTATTCTTGTTTTCCCATTTTCGGATCATAGCCTCCAACAGGGCATCGCGATCTTTGAAATACCAGTAAAATCCCGTGCGGGTCAGGTCCAGTTTTTTGGCGAGTGGCATGATTTTTACCGCCTCAACACCAGATTCCGTCAGCACTTCGTAGGCGGCATCAAGCCACAGATCTTCTGACGCGGGAGGTTTTGGTGGCGGTTGTTTGTTCATAGTGTTTAATAGAATTTCTTGACATGTATGTCAATAATGAAGACATATATGTCAAGAAGCGACTCGCAGTGAGGATTCCATGATCGAAGCTCAGGTGTCAGAAAGAAGAGGAACAGACGCGGGCTGCAGTCGCAGCGGGCGTGCACAGCGACCAGGTGAACTGGGCCAGAACCCGCATCTTATGGTGCCCTACATTACGCGTGGGATCCCGACCTATGATCTTCTGAAAACTGCCCCGACTCGCTTTACCCAGCACGCCCGAAACCCGAAAAATTCTGTGGAAATTGGCGATGTTGCTGAGGTGTTTGCGGCGTCTTACGGTTCACCCTTTGTCATGGATCTGGACAAGGGGCGTCGCTACGGCACAATTGAGGACTTCCGAAATTTCGTGAAGCTCGCGCAATCCAGTCCTTGGCTCCATCATTCGGGCGGGACGATCTGTGAGCCAACCGATATCGCGGTGAACAAATGTCACTTTGATATGGTGTATTCTCATTTCAAATATTCTGACCGGGCTTACCTAGGTTCGATCACGGCGCCGGAGCGGGCCGAAGACCGTATCGAAATGTCACGCATTCTGTTTTGCGCGGGTTTTGTTAATCAGAACTGCGTGGTGATGGGGAACTTCTCGACTTCCAAGTTGCCGGATGCACAGGCCATGCAGCAAAGCATGATGTCGATGATGTCCGCGATGCAATGTGGTGCCAATTATGTTTTGCACTCCGCCGGGTTTCTCGACGGGCTATTGTCCATGTCCTATGAAAAAATCATGCTGGATACCGATGTTTGTGGTGCTTTGCATGCTTACCTGAATGGCGTTCAGGTGAACGACGATACGCTTGGGTTTGAGGCACTGGCCGAACAGGGGCCGGGGGAGCATCTGTTCTCAACCGCCCACACCATGCTCCATTACAAGACCGCATACTATGACAGCGCGCTTGACGATAATCAGCCCTGGGAAACATGGGATGAGCAGGGTGTAATAGATATGGTCACCCGTGCGCATAAGCGCTGGAAAAAACCGCTTGCAGAATATGAGGTACCCGCGCTCGATCAAAGTATTGATGAAGCGCTTCGGGATTTCATGGTCTGCAAAAATGAGTCAATGGCCGATACCTGGCACTAGGGGAAACACATGTCAAAAGATCCGTTACTTCAGCCTTTCCAGCTCAAACATCTGACGTTGAAAAACCGAATTATGACCACCAGTCATGAACCGGCCTATCCCGAAGATGGGATGCCCAAAGAGCGTTACGCGGCATATCATGCCGAGCGTGCCAAAGCTGGCGTTGCTCTGACAATGACCGCCGGTTCAGCGGCGGTCAGCAAAGACAGCCCGCCCGTTTTTAATAATATCCTTGCCTATAGAGACGAAGTGGTGCCCTGGATTCAGAACCTGACGGACAGCTGCCACGAACACGGTTGTGCTGTCATGATCCAGCTGACCCACCTTGGCCGACGTACCGGATGGAACAAGGGGAACTGGTTACCGTCGGTATCGTCATCAAAACATAGGGAACCTGCGCATCGGGCTTTTCCCAAGCTGATCGAAGACTGGGATATTGATCGGATTATCACCGATTTCGCTGATGCCGCGGAACGAATGCAGGCCGGTGGTATGGATGGAATTGAGCTTCAGGTTTATGGCCACTTGCTTGATCAGTTCTGGTCGCCGCTGACCAATGATCTTACCGGGCCTTATGGTGCGGATACGCTGGAAAATCGGCTGCGGTTCCCGATGGATGTGCTTGATGCGATCCGCAAACGTGTGGGCAGCGAATTCATCGTGGGCCTGCGCTACACCGCGGACGAAGCCCAGATGGGTGGGATCAACGCGGAAGAAGGTCTGGAGATATCCAAACGCCTAGCAGACACTGGGAAGGTTGATTTCTTGAATGTTATCAAAGGCCGCATCCATACCGATCCGGCAATGACAGATGTCATCCCGGTTCAGGGTATGGCAAATGCGCCGCATCTGGATTTCGCCGGCGCGGTGAAGAAAGCCACAGGCATGCCGACATTCCACGCGGCGAAAATCCCGGATGTGGCAACAGCACGCCATGCAGTGGCTGAAGGTTTGTTGGATATGGTTGGGATGACCCGCGCCCATATGGCCGACCCGCATATTGTGCGAAAAATCGAAGAAGGCCGCGAAGAGGATATCCGCCCCTGTGTCGGTGCTACTTATTGCCTAGACCGGATTTATCAGGCTGGCGATGCGCTCTGCATGCACAATGCCGCGACCGGGCGCGAACTTACAATGCCACATGATATTCCGGTGGCTGATGAGAAGAAAAAGGTCGTTGTAGTCGGGGCAGGTCCCGGAGGGCTGGAAGCGGCCCGCGTTGCCGCTGAACGCGGCCACGATGTAACTGTGTTTGAGGCGCAACCCGACCCCGGAGGGCAGGTGCGCCTGACGGCACAATCGCCCCGGCGGCGCGAAATGATTTCGATTATTGAATGGCGCATGTCGCAATGTGCCGCGCGTGATGTGGAATTTCATTTCAACACATGGGCCGAGGCGGACGATGTGACCGCGCGAAACCCCGATGTCGTGATCATTGCTACCGGTGGGATGCCGAATACTGAACTGTTTGAGGCCGGCGAGGCACAGAATGTGGTGACCAGTTGGGACCTCATCTCGGGCGATGTGAAGCCTGCGGAAAACGTGCTGATCTATGACGAAAGCGGCGATCACCCAGGTTTGCAGGCGGCTGAGATTGCCGCGCAGGCGGGCGCTGCTGTTGAGGTTATGACACCCGACCGTGTCTTTGCCCCCGATATCATGGCGATGAACCTGGTTCCCTATATGCGTGAATTGCAGGACAAAGATGTGACATTCACGGTCACTCGTCGTCTGTTGGATGTCGCCAGAGATGGCAACAAACTTGTTGCGACCATTGGCACGGATTACTCAGACTACACCCATACCGCGCAATATGACCAAGTGGTTGTGAACTACGGCACTTTGCCGCTGGATGACCTGTATTTCGACCTGAAAGAGCTGTCATCAAACGGCGGTGCAGTGGACCACGAGGCGCTGATCGATGGGCGCGCCCAGACCATTGTGCGCAACCCGGGTGGAGCCTTCCAGCTGTTCCGTATTGGCGATGCCGTGTCGGCCCGTAACACCCACGCAGCAATTTATGATGCATTACGGTTAGTAAAGGATATATGATGCGTATCGGAATTATCGGCACCGGCACAATTTCTTCAGCGGTCGTTGCGGGCATCGCAGAAGATGGTCATCAGATCAGCGTTTCGGAACGCAGCGCCGCCAATTCGGCACGGTTGGCAGCGCAATATGTTTCGGTCTCGATTGCCGCCAACCAGGCCGTTCTGGATCAGAGTGATGTGATCTTTCTTGGCCTCATGGCTGATATGGCACCGGGCATCCTTGCTGGCCTCTCATTCCGTCCGGATCATCGGGTGATTTCGCTTATGGCGGGTGTATCGTTGGGTCAGGTTGCTGAGTTGGTTGCGCCTGCAGAAGCCAGCGCAATTGTGATTCCGTTTCCGGGTGTTGCGACGGGTGGCTCGCCTGTCATGGTGCAGGGTGACACCACGCTTGCGCATAGTCTCCTAGGGGCAAGGAATAGTATCTTCAAGCTGTCTTCCGATGCAGAACTCGCCGCTTATATGTGTGCACAAGCTGTATTATCCCCTGCTGTTAAAATGATTGACAATGCGGCCCGATGGCTTTCGGGCCGTACAGGTAACACAAAACAAACCGAAGAGTTTCTGCGTGTTCTGGTCGGCTCCAGCCTGCTTGGATCTGAAACAGCGCCTCTTCTTGCAGCGCTTGACACCCCGGGCGGATATAACCAGCGCCTGCGTGAACACATGACCGCCTGCGGCATGAGCGCGGCCCTAGAAGAGGGTCTCGATAAGCTGGAAAGCTCGGGATGACTGTCTTTCCCATATCCTTATGACGCAGAAACTGCGTCATAAAACTCTAAAAAACCGCGTGGTGTTCGGTGCGTATACCACCAGCTGGTCCCCCTCCGGTGGCCGTAGGCATCAAGATGGTGATGGCAGCTATGAAATGAGCCTTGCAATTCTTTGCCGACCGAAGCCGGATTTCATAAGGCATTGCCGCTTGCTGCGATGTTGACCGGAGATGCACGTGCCCCGCGAAATGCCGCGGCGGTGATATACGAGGGACGAATGGCCGGGCTGTCTCTTTGAAAAGACGAAGAATATCAGCCATCTGGAAACCAATAAAGGCGCAATGGAATTCGACGACCGTTTTGAGGGTGAATAGCCTGATTAGCGCTGCGGTTAGTGTCAGGCTGGCAGGTTGCCCTAGCAAGACGGGACCGCGTTTCTGACACTAGGAACTCCCCTTATAGAATAGTGGAACACTGATCATGGGTTCACCCTTGTTGATAACCTGGGGGGGGGGAGCCGGTGCTATTTTACCGACGCACCCCGGCACGCAGCTTGGTGTAAGGGTGTCCATTCAACTTGCAGGGAAACGCCCCCGGAGCCGCAACCGGAATGATTTCGGCTGCTATTGGTTCAAAATCTGCACGGAAATGGGCTGTGCTTTTAACACAGATGATCTTCGTCTGCGCCGGGGAAAGGCCAAAATGGGTGAACTGCGCACAGTCCAGGCACTGGTTGCGAATGCTGGTGACCACCACTTGCAGATCAGCGGGTGTATCCAGTATGCGCAACACGCAGGAACGCCCCAACGTTGCTATTCCACCTCCATACATCTCTCCGGTATAGCGAACTTCGCCATCGTCAACGCATTCAACCCGGAACCGGCCACTAAATGGCGCATCACCGGCCACACCTGACCGGCCGCCCATAAACCCTGTGATTTCCGCACCCACACCGGCCTGGTGTGCGAGGGCTGCCAATTCGGGATCGTGCATCAGGCCCAGAATCGCACCCTGAGCACCGGCTTTCAACAATGCACGGAGCATTCCGGTCGTGTCCGACGAGGATCCGGCGCCGGGATTGTCCTGCACATCAGCAAGTACCACCGGGCGGTTATCAACACTGGACATCGCCTGCGCGACGGCGTCGTCAGGTGTGGCCAAAAACGTGTCGAACTGCAACTCAGCAGCGCGCAGAGATGTGGCTGCCTGATCTGCCAGCGCTTCGGCTTCGGCCTGGGTCGGCGCATGGGCCACCACTGAAGGTCCGCAATCGGCGATGTCACCTGCGGTAAACCCCATGGCTAGTTCTACATGTTGGTGGGTTTCGTCTGCTAATCCGGCGTACAGCGCGCGGGCCGGATCGCTGCCGGTCTGCTGAGCGGGCAGCGGGATCAGGTAATCAGCCTGCCTGAACGCTCGTGCTGGCCGCGCGCCGTTCAGCATCGCCCGCAGACGATGCCACGCCCGGGCACCTGTTTCGGCCATATCAAGATGGGGATACGTTCGGAAAATACAGATTGCGTCGGCCAGATCAACCATCCGCGCAGTGATGTTGGCGTGCATGTCGAGGCTGATAACAACCGGCATATCCGGTCCTACTTGCGCACGCAGTCGGGCGAGCAACTCACCTTCGCCATCGTCGTGATCTTCGGTGATCATGGCCCCGTGCAGGTCGAGGTAAATCCCATCGATCGGCCCCGCCGCCTCGATCTCGGCGAGAATACGGTTGGCGATGTTTTGAAAGGCCTCTTTGGTCACCGGTCCTGAAGGTTCAGCCGCGCACCACAGAACCGGCACCAGGTTGGCGCCCGCCGATGAAGCGCTCACGGTAAAGCCCGCGATGGGAAGGTTCATTCCGCGCGTGCCGGTGATGACTTCCTGACCGGACAGAAGCCCCGGCCAGGAATCGGCCATTTCGAATTCGGCCAGCCCGGCATGCCCGATACCGAAGCTGTTGGTTTCGTGCTGAAACCCCGCGATTGCGATCCGCTTCTCCATAGATCAGGCCGGAACAAGAACTGTATTGAGAATCTCGCGCAGCTTATCAGCGACGACCTCGGGGCGGTGGCGCACCATTGATACATGGCCCAGACCTTCGATCTCGTGGAACGTGCCATTCGGGACGAGATCCGACACAACCTTGCACATGGAAGGGGCGGTCTGCACGTCTTCGGAGAATGAGATCACCTGGAACGGCACCGGGCAGGTTTTCAGGTCTTCCCGGCAGTCAAAATCGAGGCAGGCCTGCCACTGGTCAATCGTATCCTGCGGGTCGCGGTTGCTGAAGCGTTCGGTATAGCTCTCCTTGAGTTGCCCCCAAAGCTCGGGGTCGTGCAGCGCTTTGGCAGGAAAAGCATAGACTGCATAATGCGGCGCGAGGAAATAGTCGGGCAAGGTAATGCCCGCCTTGCGCAGGTCGATCTCGGCCTGCATCCAGTCGCGGGTGAAGCCGTCGATATAGGCGGCAGTTCCCATCGGGATAGCAAGTCGTACTTTTTCCGGGTAGTCGATGGCAGTCGCCTGGGTGACGAGACCCCCCAGGGAAAGACCGCAGACTACCGCCCGCCCGCCACAAAAGGCGTCAATCACTGCGGCGCAATCGCGAGCATAATCAGACATCGTCCAAGGCGGTGGCGGCGACTGCGTCTTGCCTGCCCCGCGCGGGTCATATGAAATGCAGCGGAAACGGTCCCTCAGTTGGGCAAACTGCTGAGAATACCCTTCGGCGATCTGATCACCACCGGGGATGAAGACGATATCGGGGCCTTGCCCCTGGATTACGACGCGCATGGTGACGCCGTCTTCAGTTGTCAGTTCATGAATCTCGGCGTCGGGTCCGAATTCGGGGAATGCAGCCATGTTGTGGGCTCCTCAGGTAAAATCTCTTGGAATGGTTTCGTCCCAGTGCCGGATCCGGACGACGCCCTGGGCGTCCCGGGCTTCGAGCTGGGCAGTGATGTGCCAGCTGTCGCGCAGCGCGCGGACAGTGACTGATGTGTCAAGTTCTGCGACCCAGTCGCCGCGTCGATAGTATTTGGCCCAGCGACAGGTGGCGGTGGCAGAATTCGGATCGTCGGGGTGGATCGTGAAACGGTCTTCGTTCTCGAATTTTACTTCGATCCCTGTATGGATGTGGCGGACACGTCCAGTGTCTGAGTGACGGACATGAGTTTCCGTTTCGCTGGCATAATCGAGGACATGGGTCCGGGAAGAACCGCCTTGTTCCAATATTTCCTTCCCCAAAGGTTGCGCGCCCTCGGCCGGGCCAAATCCGGGCAGGACAACGTCAGCGCCTGGTGCAAGCAACGGCAGGTCAAGGCGCGTATTGGTCAGAGTGAGTTCTGTCTGCTCCGGTGAAGGCCAGATCAGGGGCCAGTAGGATTGCGAAAGTGCCAGCCGCAGACGATAGCCTGCGGGGACGCGCTGTCCGATGACGTTCAGTTGCAGCCTCGCATCAACAGCCTCACCAACTGGCAGGGGTTGTGGGTAGGCGTGGCTGTCCCGATGGGTCAGGTTCTGTACACCGAAGCTGATTTGCGTGGCCCGTCCATCCGGTGCAACCATAGAAAGCACCGCGGCCAGATTTGCCTGCGGCACGCTGCTGGCCACACTGGTGTGCATCATGGGAAACCCCATGATCTGCAGTTCTTCACTCAGCGCTTCGGTTTCGAAGAACTGCATCCGACCGGCCTCAGCATTCTGGTCCAGCGGCCCATCGGGGTCTTCGCCATAAATGCACCAGGTCTGTGCAGCGACACCTGCCGTTTCAGGACAGGAAATGGTCACCTGCCCGGTCTGGGAAGGCGTGTTGGCAAGCCCTTCAGGGGTGAGGTGTAAACTGCGCGTCCCGGCACCCGGTGCGGGCCATTCGGGGGCCGATGTCCAGTGGCCAGGCCGTTCGGTGGCAACGGCGCTGGGGGCGGCAGGTTCCTGCACCCAGCTGCGGATCATCGGCTCGTCCATAATGCCGGTATCAATGTCCTTCAGATGCTGGTCCCACCAACGCAGGCATTCCTGAAGGAACCCGATGCGCGGACCGGGAGTGGCAAAATGCGGGTATTTATGCGCCCAGGGACCAACCAATGCCTTACGCGGGCAGGAGAGGTTTTCCATCATCCGGAAGATCGGGTTGGTATAGCCGTCGGCATAGCCACCCACGGCATAGACCGGGACCTGAACCTGGGAATAATCCTCGCAGATCGAACCATGGGTATAAAGCGAGTCGCGTCTCTGATGGCGGAACCAGTCGAGCATCCACAGCCCGTTGTTCTCCAGCCGCTCTTCCCACATGTCGCGCCAGCGTTCGCCCACGATCGCCGGGTCGGGCGGCGTGTTTGAGATCGCAAAGGCTGTGGCACCCCAGGCCAGTTTATCGGTCAACATCGCACCGCCCATAAAATGGATGTCATCGGCATAGCGGTCGTCAGTGGAGCACAGTGTAATGACGGCGCCCAGTGCTTCGGGCTGCCGGGCGGCGACCTGCAGGCCGTTGAAGCCGCCCCAGCTGATGCCGATCATCCCGACTTTGCCCGAACACCACGGTTGCGTAGCAAGCCATTCGATAACCGCAAGCGCGTCGTCCTGTTCCTGCAGCAGGTATTCGCCCAGACAGATGCCTTCGCTGTCACCTGTTCCTCGCATATCAACGCGAACACCGGCATAGCCGTGACCGGCGAAATAGGGATGGGTCAGGTGATCGCGTTCAACTGTGCCATCGCGTTTGCGATAGGGCAGGTATTCAAGGATTGCGGGCACCGGGTTCTCTTCGGCGTCCTCGGGCAACCAGATCCGCGCAGCGAGGTGCGTGCCATCGGGCATCGGGATCCAGGTATTTTCGATTTCGCGGATTTTCCGCGGAAAGTCAGTGCGTATGCCAATCTGTTGCATCAGTTACATTCCGTTTCTGGGGATCTTATGGGTCCATTCGACGCTGTGGATAAAGTCAGTTTTCGTGGCGGTCTGCTCGGCGGAGGTCTTGATCCGGGCAGACCAGTCGCCGCGCTCAAACAGGCTTTCCTGTTCCATCGTGGCGCGGGCGCTCAGGGGATCGTCGGCACGAATGTGATATTGCCGGTCCGAGATATCGCCGAGCTCTGTTCCGATATCGTCCAGTCGCATCCGGCCCACCGGCCCGAACACTCCACCGTCAAGGAAAAACTGTTGCGTGTGCACGCCAGTGGACAAGTCCTGGGTGGCGGCACGGACCATTGATCCTTCGCGCAGGCGGGTGACCGGGCGTTTTTCCTTGCGGCGTGGCGGTTCTGGTAACAGGCGTGGTTCGGGGGCGTCCGCGGGGGCAAGGCGCACTGGCAGGTTCAAAGCAGAGGAACCAGGGCGAACGGTAAGCGTTACCGGTTCGGGTGCGGGCCAGAGGATCGGCCAATAGGCCGAAGCAACCTGAACCATGATCCGGTGTCCTGCCGCTACGCGATAACCGATCCCGTGCAGCGGGACGGTGACCTGCATTTCCTCACCCGGCACAATGGGTGCAGGGTCAGTATCGCTTTTGCGGTGCATCAGGTTGCAAAAACCACGCGTAATGAGTGTCTGCGCGCCGTCGGGTGCCTCGTCCACCAAAAGAACCGCACCGAAACCCTGTTGGCGGTCGGCCGAAACCTTCAGCGCAAGCGTCGGCTGGCCGAGGATGTCCAGCGGTTCTGCAATCGGATCCCCGCGAAACACAAGAGCCCCGCCTGCGTCCGCACGGCAATCGCTGGGCATGTCACCGGGAATTGCGAAGGAACACATATCGCCCCCGGCCATCCCAAAGGTTTGCGGTGAGCAAACTGAAAGGGTATCGCCTTCGTTCGGCGCGTCCGCCAGGTTTCCCTCGTTCAGCCACAAGGTGCGCCCGGACACGTTTGGCGATGGCCAAGCGGCTTCTTCGACCCAATGGCCAGGACGTTCCTTGTGGCTACCCGCGGGAGAGACGCTGTCCTGCATCCAGAAGCGCAGGCGTGGTTCGTCCATCAGTCCGGTATCGCGGCCTTTCAGCCAGTGGTCCCAGAACCGTATAACTTCGCCAAGGAAATCGGCGCGCGGGCCGGGCGAGCCTTCGTGCGGGTACAGATGCGCCCAGGGGCCCATCAGCACCTTGACCGGCCCCGAGAGCTTTTCGGCGATGCGAAACGGTGTATCGCGGAACAAATCTGCCCAGCCGCCAAAGAAATAGACCGGGATCTGCACGTCGTCGTAGTTTTCGGAGATTGAGCCGCGCCGCCACATCTCATCGCGCGTCTGATGCTTAAGCCACTGCGCGGGCCAAAAGGTCATCGCCTCCAGCCGTTCTTTCCACATGGCTTCCCAGCGATCTTCGCCCACGATCTCGGGGTCGGGTGGCATGGCGTTGTAGAGCTGCATGACTGAGCCCCACCAGAAATTGTCGTTGGCCAATGCGCCGCCGTAGAAATGGATGTCTTCAAGCCAGCGGTCATCGGTGCCCATCACCGGCGCAATGGCTTTGAGCGCCGGTGGGCGCTTGGCGGCAACCTGAAATGCGGTGTAGGCGCCCCAGCTTTTTCCGAACATGCCCACGCTGCCGTCGCACCAGTCCTGAGCTGCGATCCATTCGACCACGTTGTAGCCGTCGGTGATCTCCTGATGGGAATATTCATCGTCCATCGCGCCATCGCTGTCGCCCGACCCACGCATGTCCACGCGGATCGCGGCATAGCCGTTCTGTGCGAAATGCGGATGCATGGATTCGTCGCGCATCCTGGTCCGGTCGCGGCGTCGGTAGGGGATGTATTCAAGGATCGCCGGAACCGGGGTTTCGCGGACCCCGGGCGGCAGCCAGACCCGCGCTGCCACGCGCGCGCCGTCCGGCATGTCGATCCACATGGTTTCTATCACCTCAATGTCGCCGGGCCGTGTCATGCGGAAACCTCTTTGGGTGCAGGTGGGCGTGCACCGGGTTCAAGTGGGAAGTGGCAGGCGACGTGGCGGCCGTCTGCGGTATCGGGCGCCGGTGCGACCGACCGGCAGCTATCCTGCACCCAGGGGCAGCGGGTGTGGAATTCGCATCCTGCGGGTCGTGCAAGCAGTGATG
>MAAC01006707.1_pt1 | contig 16940 bp, 13 predicted proteins | sample 1115981 | NCBI WGS metagenome assembly MAAC01 (sample SAMN04961126, study PRJNA320927) | seawater metagenome | isolation source: sample BD02T64 sea water enriched with oil for 64 days | place: USA:Gulf of Mexico | collected 2013-07-27 | reverse complement strand
TCTAGTTTTTATGATGTATCCTTGGGGCTCAGCTATAAACAGATTTGGTCCTCGATCTCATTAGGTGTGGCTTTAATCTTAAATTGTGTACTTAATGCGTTACTAATTCCTAAATATGGGATAGATGGAGCTGCTTGGGCAACCCTTTGTTCCTTTTGTATAAAGTTTCTAATTAGTTTTACGGTTTCGCAAAAATTCAAAATCTTTAAAACTGATGTATTTTTTGTAACCAAAATTACTTTGGCAAGCTTGATAATGTACATTTGCGTGCTTGGTTTAAAAGGTTTTTTCCTGGAATTGAATGGTTCTATTTTGTTTGGATTGACGGTTTATCCTGTCGCTGGCGTAATGTTTTATGTTGTTACACTGTGTATTATTTGGAAAAGAGCGAGGATACGGATATGGGGATATCTAACAAATCGCTCTCTTGTTTAGATGAAGAAAAAGAATGAAATCCACTATAATTAAGCATTTTAAAGCATTGAATTTTACGTACCAAAATCACACGGAAGTAAGTAAGGGTGGTCAATTATCTACCTTTATTGTGATTGGACAAAATGACAAAACCGCTGAAGTTCAGACAATCGTGTACAAAGAAATCAACAAAAAGAACAATCACTCTTCCAAATATGGAAAAACATCTTTGGATCTTTTGCGAGCTGAAGCAAAAATTACAAGTAATCTGGCCTCAGGCGGATTTGGTCCTGACTTGATTCGCTCTACTGACGATTATGTTATTCGGCATTTTGCACATGGTGAAACAATGTATAGCCGACTTTTAACCAGCGATCATTGCCAAAGCACCTTACTCTTTTCAAAAACACTAACGATGATACGTAACTTATTATCATTTTTGGAAAAGAAGTCTACTTTTCATTATTTAGATGCAAATTGTAAAAATTTAATAATAAATGAAAAAGATAAAATAATCTTGATTGATCACGAATGGGGCGTGAATACCTATAAGACCCATGAAGATCAATGTATTCAGGTTCTTTTTGTTTGTGGTTTGAGCTTCCTAACACACTCTTATTTATCTTTTGATGAAATTGTTCGGGAGATAAAGGACAATGAATATTTCAAAAAATATGCGGAACACGTAATCAGTGCACTGGCGAAAAATTATTTTGTGTTGAAGGACATATCTATTCAGCAAAAAATGGAATCTTCTAGTATTTTTATTGAGAATATTAATCAATCAATTTGCCGTACAAGTCCTATAGATTCCATTAATGCGTTATGTGCAGAGCTAAAAGACAAGAAAATTCGATATTGTTTCGCTAGGCATTATAATGATTTATGGATTAGTGGCATATATAAAGAAAAAGATATCGATCTATATATCCACCCTGATGATATTCCTTCATGTGGCATAATAATGTCTCGTCAAGGGTTTGTCCAAACTGGGCCATTGGGATATCTTCAATATTATGGTGAAACAGAACAGGTAGCTTTTCTCGATTTTGATCCAGTTGGATATAGCAACTATCATCCCTGTTTTAATGCCTCTTCAATTGTCGAAAATGCACAGGAAAGGGACGGCAAATTATTCCTGTCTGATAATGATTTCTTTGGTCAAATAATTATCAATAGCTTCAGGCAAAAAAGAGATATAAAAAAGTCCTATAAAGATTTTTTAATACGACATATTAGCAGCCCGGCATTTGATGAAGCCTATATAGTTGAGGCTTTGTGTGTCTTTATGAATTTAAAAAATGCAGAGGTGATTATCGATAATGTGAAAAAGGAGAAATGGTCTGCGATAAATCCAGGAGTATTCAAGCACACAAATTCGCAGAAGCTTGCTCCCATAAATTATAAGGAACGTATTTATAATAGGTTAGTTAAAGGTCCAAAATTAATCGCCATGCTGGGGGTGGATGGGGCGGGTAAAAGTAGTACGCTTAAGTCTGCCATGGCTGCACTCGAAAAAGCGAAATTATCAACAGAGACTCATTATTTGGGATGTTATTATCCACCGTCGGGACGGGGGCAATCTTTTGTACTTCCAACTGATTCAGTTATTATGCTTGCCTCCAAAATGTTGGTTTTTATTCGGCAATTTAAGTTTGGTGGAAAAATCTATAAGTCGGGCAAACCTTTTGAACAAAAGGCAAATGATAAGCCATTTTCGTATTCAAAAGAAATAGACGATAAAGAGTGGATAGCTCCATTAGCAACAGGCGGGAAGCATGCTAATTTAATTTTCCGAACCTATGCATGGTTATTGTATTTAGATTGTTTCCTCATGGGTATACGTCTCAGGTCTAGATGGTATAGCAATATTATTTTCACGGATCGTTATTTCTATGATTTGGTGACTTATATCGGTAGAAAAAGCATAATATCAAAATTAATTGCAAGATCAGCTATGCCAGATGCAGCAATTTTTCTTCATGCTAAACCAAAAACGCAAGCGCACCGTGAACCAAGGCACCCGGTTTCAGAAATACGTGCTAATCAACATTTATATAGAATGGTTCCTATTTGGAATCCGAAAGTTCAATGGTATGAAGTATCTACGGAACTCCCGCCAGAAGTCGTGGTTCAAAAAGTATTATATATCATTATGACCACATCAAGAGTGCCATCAATAACCAAACCTGTTGGCCAACTTGTTTGTCGTGCTACGAATCTTATTGGTAGGGTAATTACTATTTTCAAACGAAAAAGCTAGAGATAATACTAATGGGAAAAGGCACGCGATATCCACATGTTGTTAAGCAACTAGAGAAACACTATAAGGGGGGGACTGCGCTTGAGCTTGGAGCTGGCGGCGCTGTCTATAAAGAATTATTTGAAAATTATATTGGCACAGATTTACTGATTTCAAGTTATCAGGAAGACGGGGACTTAGCTGCTTTTTGTGATGCGAGATATTTGCCATTTGAAAATAATAGTTTTGATTTTGTCTTTCAAGTTGCATCACTTTTTTTAATACCGGAACCTGAAAGAGTTTGTCAGGAGGTGTCGAGGGTGCTGCGACCAAATGGGAAATTTATTATTTTTGATTATTCTTTGAAAACAAAGAAAAAATTACGAGCAGCTTATGATAAGAATAATCCTGATTGGCATATTACTTATTGGACGAGAAAAGAATTATGCTCTCTACTGACAGATACGGGGTTTGCGAATGCATTTCCTATAGAAACAAAAAAACATTGGCAAATTGCGACTGCTTTATTCCCTTGGATATCTGATCATTTCCGCCCATGGCTTATGTGTGTTGGTGAAAAAGGTAACGTTTAAATGTATAAATGCCCAGAGTGTAATGAACCATTTGGTGTTTCCAATTTTCATACAGAAAGCTTATGTCGAAAATGTGGATACGTCGTAACTATTCTAGAAGGTAAAGTGCCTGGTCTAGTTAAAGATAAAGTCGCTTTGGAAAAGGAAATACTTGAGGCGAAAAGTGCTGGTAAAGCAAATTGGTATGAAGAGCCTCAAGCCCCTCAATGGCATGGACCTTATCGCCACCATATTAAAAAACGTGTGAATTATGTTGAGCATATATTGGAAGAATATTCCAAAAAAATAAATCGACCATTGATTGGATTAGATTTGGGATGCGGTGATGGTGGTAATTTATGGTGGTTATCGAAGTATTTTTCAAAAATGTTTGGCAGTGATTACAACATTACGAGATTAAGTAGAGCATCTTTGGTCCCTGATGTTGAACAAATTTTTATGGCCGATATCTTGAATTATCCTGTGGTTGACAACTATTTTGATATTATTTTTTTCAACCATGTACTTGAACATATACCGGATGCAGAACGTGCAATGCAGGAAGTCCATCGTATTTTGAAGCCTGATGGCTTACTTGTATTGGGGGTTCCTAATGAGGGAGCTTTTTTTGGGCAATTAGCATATCGATTACAGCCTTCCTCATTAGCAACTACCGATCACGTACATTTTTTCACGTCAAAGTCATTAACTAGCCTTTGCTTAAAGTCTGATTTTAAAGTTATTGAAGAAAAAGCACTGGGTTGGGGTATTCCCCATTGGTCACTCGATAGCCGTGTTAGGGGATGGAAGTTTTTAGATGATGCGTTTGAATTTTTTGGTAAATTATTTTTGCCCAATCAAGCGTCTAGCTTGTATTTCATTCTCCAGAAAAACAATTAATCACACCCGTGACCTTGAAAGAAAATACTTTGTCTAAAGCTAGAAGTTTAATGGTTATACTACCGCATCGATTAACCGAACTAATTGAGAAAGGTGAGGTGACAGAACGCTATTATAATCCTGGAGATTTATTCGAGGAAGTCCATCTTGTATTTACTGTGAATGACCACCCTGATCCTGAAAAAGTACAAAAAATGGTTGGGAATGCAAAATTACATATTTACAATGTAGAACCTAAATCTCGGTTTTTTATTAGAACCATGGGATTTTGGCCATTGTTGATGAAGAAATGGGCGCGAGATGTTGTATCGCTCGCGGAAAAAATACAGCCGCAATTAATTAGATGCCACGGCGCGGGAATAAACGCCTATGCAGCTTCTGAGATAAAAAATAAATTAGGGATTCCTTTCGCTATAAGCTTACATATAAATCCTGACGAAGATGTACGCGGTCGATCTATGAGCTTTAAACAAAGGTTATATTCTAAGGGCGAACACCGTCTAGAGATTCATAATTTACATAAAGCCAACATTGTACTGCCTGTGTATAAGCCTATTGTCTCTTTTTTAAATCGGATTGGAGTTGAAGCTTTTGAAGTTTGTTATAATGTTTTGAATCCTTCAAATCTCAGAAAAAAAGATGACTATGCCCTAAGTTCGCCGGTTAAAATTATATCAGTTGGGCGGCAAATCGAAGAGAAAAAACCTGATAATCTTATTCGCGCAGTAGCCGCAATTCCTAACGCGAGTATAACATTAGTAGGAGATGGACCCGTACATGAATATTTAAAAAATGTGGCATATAATGAGTGTAAACTTGGTGATAGGGCAAAGTTTATTCCGGCAATATCAAATGATGAACTTTGCAAAATATTACCAAATTTTGATGTTTTTGCGACGCACACAGAATACTGGGAAATTTCAAAATCCGTTTTAGAGCCTCTCTTAACAGGGTTACCAATTATTCTTAACAGACGAATAGGCGAGCAGGTCCCAGAGCTCACGGATGATCTTTGTTATTACGTAGAAAATGATATCAAGGGATATCAAGATGCACTTGAAAAAATGATAGCTAGAGATGATTTACGTGAAGAATTAGGGCGAACAGCTTATATTTTTGCACAAAATAATTGGGCGCCAGCAAAAACAGAAGAAAAATTTGTTAAAATTTATAAAAAGCTTATAGCAGTAAATAGATAATGATTGAGAAAATACCATTACTCTTAAACCTTATAGTAAACAATCCCATTGAATTCAGTTATCATGCAATCAATAAATTTGCGCCATTATATCTTCAAAAATTGTATCAAGAAAACAGTATCAATAATGGTTTGCAGGGACTGAAATTTGTCCTATCGTTTGATTGCGATACTGAGGAAGATTTTAGTGTAGCATGGGATGTTCATTCTAAACTGATGGATATGGGAATTATGCCCGTTTATGCGGTTCCAGGTCAGCTATTAATGCGTGGTGAAAAGGTTTACCAACGCATTAAAGAGACAGGAGCTGAGTTTATTAACCATGGCTATACCGAACATACTTATTTCAATGAAAAAACCGGATTGAATGCAAGTTGCTTTTTTTATGATACCCTTCCTGAAGAAGTTGTACGAAATGACATACAAAATGGGGATAAATGTTTACGCGATGTTTTGGGTGTAATACCGCAAGGCTTTAGAACACCCCATTTCGGAACATATTCAAAACCGGAACATCTAAATGTACTATACGATGAGTTGGAAAATTTAAAATACAAATTTTCATCATCAACGCCACCAATATTTGGTTATCGCAAAGGCCCTGCCCACAAAGTTGGTAATATCGTGGAACTACCGGTGACAGGCACTGGGAGTAGACCTTTATCTATTTTGGACAGTTGGGCATTTTTAGCAAAAGATAATCAGAATCGCCAACATGGCCGCTACCTTGCAGAAACAAAGCTAAAAGCGATTGAAATAGAAAATATAGGCGTAGGGATTATCAACATATATGCAGATCCTTCACATGTTGTTAACCAAAGCGAGTTTTTTGAAGCAGTTGCTATGTGGGTAAAAATAGCAAATAACACCAACTATTTAACACTAATCGACGAGTTATAATATGTCACAAAGAGTTGTCGGCTTGTATTTTGACCCTTGGGCAGGGCCAGAGATTTCCTCAACTTCCTTGAAGTTATCACAGCCTTTAAAACGATATAAAAAGGCTGTTTGGGTAAAATCTAACCCTCGTGATCAAGAATACATGAACTTATTGTTTGCCGAAAAATATGATGGCGGTCTGTTTGTAAAAGTCAACGGACCTGATGAAGCCCGCACAGCTGCGATTAATGCAGATAAAGTTATTATTTTATATCCGGATTCAATTGGTCTTGGTTTTAGCGATGTTGAAAAATCAGTAAAAAAAGTCATGCAACCACATGCAGAACTAAGGGTGTTAAACGGGCGTAAGCGAGATTTTTTACTCAATAGTGCGACATGGCGTGCGCTAATATTTCGGCGGTTTTTAGAAAAAACCATGCTGGGAGAAATACTGGTAGGGAGCCTCATTTTAGCATTAACATTGCCTTTGTTGGTAATTGATTTGACCCGGGGGCGCAAATGACGAAAAAAAATAATAAGGACCAACAATTTTCAAAACCCACTAGTAATAATCAGGTAGAAGGTTGGTGGGCAACCAACCCTATGACCTATGGCGATGTACATGGGGGTGACAAATATCTTGGTGACAATGATAGCTATGAGCTTGGCTCTATCAAAATGTTCGAAAAGATGGATGATACTTTTTACGCATGGAATAAACCACTACATACGGAAAGACCGTTCGGCAAAATTTTCCCGTATGAAAAATATAAAGGGAAACGCGTTTTAGAAGTTGGGTGCGGCCTTGGCACGATGTCCATGAACTGGGCAAAGGCGGGTGCGGATGTAACAGCAATCGACCTAAACCAAACTTCAATTGATCAAACAACCTTACGATTTAAGGCAATGGAGTTATCTGGTGATATTCAACAGATGGACGCGAATGCATTGGAATTTGATGATGATAGCTTCGATTATGTGTACTCTTGGGGCGTTATTCATCATTCGCCTAATTTAAAAAAATCCCTCCATGAGATAATCCGCGTTCTTAAACCCGGTGGGGAGTTTGGGATAATGTTATATTATCGCCCGTCGTTTTTACATCAGTATATGACAAAATACATCGAGGGCTTCCTTCATTATGAGAACCGATTTTTAGGTGAACTTGAGCTTGCTAGTCGATATGGAGATGGTGCCAGAGAAGAAGGCAATCCGCATACTTGGCCTATAACTAAAGGGGAAATGCGAGCAATGTTAGAGGAACATACATCAAAAATTTCTTTTAACATGCTGGGAACAGATATTGATAATATTTTCCCACTTTTGATTCCTGGAATCGGGGATTTTATACCGGCTTTTCTTAAAAAACCTTGGGCAAGGCGATTTGGGTGGAGTTTATGGACATCAGGACAAAAAGAACTTGGTTGATTTCTATAAGTTAGGTATTTATTAAGTGTGTGGAATTGTCGGATTAATTGCTAATCTCCCGAAATCGGAATTGATAAGCAAGGTCACAAAAATGAATAATGCCATTATTCATCGTGGCCCGGATGATGATGGGGTCTTCGCAGGAAATGGCTTTGCTTTTGGAATGCGTCGCCTTTCCATTATTGATTTATCAGGCGGGCATCAACCTATTTGGTCAACGAGTGAAGGTCAGGGTTGTGGCATTGTATTTAACGGTGAAATATACAATTATCAACAACTTCGAAACGAACTACAAAATAACGGAATATCTTTTAAGAGCAATTCAGATACAGAGGTAATTCTTCGCCTTTATGAAGCTCATGGCCTAGCCGCAATTGACAAACTAGAAGGCATGTTCGCCATCGCAATCATTGATTATCGCGCGAACAAATTACATCTTGTTAGAGATCGAGTGGGGATAAAGCCGTTATATTATTTGCAAAATGGAAAAGGGTTTTATTTTGCAAGTGAACTTAAATCGATCATTGAAGGGATTGATGCCAAACCATCCTTGGACCTGTCCGCGATTGATAGTTATTTGACTTATCGTTATGTCCCTGGAGAGGAAACAATATGGCAGAACTGCAAAAAACTAGCCCCAGGTCATATTTTAAGTTTCGATATTACTAAAAGTAATTTTAAGATTTCGTCATATTGGTCAATAGAATTTAACTCAGCAGCAATTGACCCGTCCCGTGATTATGACAAAGAGTTTGAGCTATTATTTACTGAAGCTGTAAATAAGCGATTAGTCGCGTCAGATGTCCCTGTCGGGGTGTTGCTAAGTGGCGGTCTTGATTCAAGTGCTGTTGCGGCAGCGGCAATAAATGCAGGACATACCAATTTCAATACATTTTCTATCGGCTTTGACGAGGGGGAAGCCTATAACGAGCTAGGTTTTGCACGCGAAGTAGCCGAGTTTATCGGGTCGACCCACCATGAAGTTGTAATTGGACAGGAAGATTTTATCGATTTCTTACCTAGATTGGTTCACTATACTGATGAACCATTGGCTGATTTGGCATCGGTTCCATTGCATTACGTTTCAAAACTTGCTGCTCAAAATGTGAAAGTTGTTTTGTCAGGAGAAGGCGCTGACGAAATTTTAGCAGGCTATCATATGGATCAGCTATCTGCTCGCATGGACACCTTGGCTAAAGTTGATAAATTACCGTCATATATCCTATCACTGGCAGCAAAATTTTTACCTTCAAGACATGCGAATGTTATAGACAAACTACGAGAAGGCGGTCTGTCTAAATATTTAATTAATCAAAAAAGTCACATGACTTGGGTTCATGACTTTGATGAAAAAGCGACCCTTTGGCTTGATGGAACAATTGAAGATAAATCTTTTGCACAACTAAAAAATATGTATGAGGTGACGTCGTCACTTGACCCAATTGATCAAATTCAACAAGTTTATTTTCAATCGTGGTTGGTTGAAGATTTGTTAATGAAAGCGGACAAAATGAGCATGGCAAATTCTTTGGAACTTCGCGTGCCTTTCCTCGATCATAAATTGGTTGAATGGGCAGCAGTTTTGCCTAAAGCCCTTAAAGTTGGAGATAGCAGTAATTGGACAACCAAAAAAATCTTAAGAAATTACGCTAAAAAATATATCCCACAAACAATCATTGATCGCCCTAAAAAAGGGTTTCCAGTGCCAGCTTATTTTTGGTTACGCCAAGCAAAAATCTACGATTGGGCGCGAGAAGTCATATTAGAATCCCCTATGATACGGGGGTTGTTTAACAGGATTGCGCTGGAAGAAATGCTAAAACAAGCTCATGCTGGCCAAATTGAAGCTGCACACAAAACTTGGAGTTTTATTATACTTAGCCTCTGGATGTCGAAATGGCAGTAGAAACCATCTTCCTGTCTTGGGCATTTCCGCCTATGAATTACCCACGAGCAGTTCAAGTTGGGCGATTAGTTGATCACTGGAATTTGGGTTCTATTGACGTTTTATGTTATGGATCAACAAGGCAAGAATCATCATATCGGAACAAATCTGATCGATGTAACGTGACTGTCAAAAGGCATGGTAATAGAATTGCGGATTTTTTACTGAGGGTCGCTACAAAATTCCTTTCAAGTGGTATTCAACACCGCCCAGATATGCAGATATTATGGGCAAAATCATCGGTAAAAAGACTGATTAAACTAATCAAAGAAAAGGACGACCCGGTTCTTGTGTCATTTGGCCAGCCGATGTCTGATCATCTAGCTGCGTTACACGTTAAACAGAAAACTGGCGTACCGTGGATCGCACATTTTAGCGATCCCTGGGCCGACAATCCTTTTTCAAAGCGCTCTCTATCTAGTCAATCTCGCGTAATAGAATGGGAGAGACAAGTTTTCGAAAATGCTGATAAGCTCGTGTTTACAAGTGATGAGACCGTTGATCTGATCATGACCAATTATCCAGATTCACTTCGGAACAAAATATCAGTTATTCCTCATACTTACTCGACAAAATCCTTGGCCAAGGCTGATATCCAAAACCAGGATATTATTAAAATTAGGTATCTTGGGAATTTGTATGGCGAACGCAACCCTATTGAACTGGTGAAAGCATTAAATGCGATCCAAGATGACGACCCAAAGTTATTTGAAGATATGGTTTTTGAATTCTTTGGCGAGATGGACAATGAAACAAGGGCGGCAGTATCCGCGCTTAAGTATGATGAAAGTTTGATTTGTTTCAATGGTGAAGTCGGCTATGAAAAGTCGTTGCAGTTAATGGCGGATGCCAATCTATTATTAATATTAGATGCGCCTGCGATAAAAAGTGTGTTTTTACCAAGTAAACTTGTTGATTATCTTGGAATGGCTAAGCCGTTATTGGGTATCACCCCACCAGGAACTTCTGCTAACATAATAGAAGATTTAGGGTTTCCTGTATGTAACTCTTTAGACGCACGACAAATGAAAGCGCCCTTGGCCTTAATATTACATAAAATCAAACAAGGCGAATATAGGCATAGCTATAATGCTGATAGGTTCCATCCAGAAAAAGTAACTCAGCTAATGGAAGAACTCGTTTCGATGGTAGCAAATAAACGATGACATTCACCATTCATCTAATCGCAGCCGCAAGGCCAAATTTCATGAAAATAGCACCGCTTTATAGAGCATTGGCTTCAGAAAGTAATTTGTTTTCTCCCGTCCTCATACATACTGGCCAACATTATGACCCAGAAATGTCGGATCGTTTTCTAGAAGATTTTTCTGTGCCTAAGCCCGCTATTTCACTTGGTATTGGCAGCGGAACTCATGCGGAGCAAACAGGTAATGTTATGATTGCCTATGAAAAAATATGCATGGAACAACGCCCCGATTTACTGATCGTTGTCGGAGATGTGAATTCAACCATTGCCTGCACGTTAGCGGCGAAAAAACTGCTAATACCTGTAGCTCATCTTGAGGCTGGCTTGCGAAGCGGTGACCGAACCATGCCAGAAGAACTCAACCGGGTATTAACCGATTCTATTGCAGACAAATTGTGGACGCCTTCACCGGATGGCGATGAAAACCTACTAAAAGAAGGCATTCCCGCGACTGCTATTAAACGGGTCGGTAACATAATGCTCGATTCATTCGAGCTAGTTCGTAAAAAAATCGTAAGTACCAAATTATTTAACAAACAAGGATTGGATACGGGTACTTTCGGTGTTGTGACTTTACATCGTCCGTTTAATGTTGATGAGGAAGAAGGCCTAGCCAAAATTGTCGAGTTGTTAATAGATTTGACGAAAAAAGATCCAATTGTTTTTCCGGTTCACCCGCGTACAAAAAAGCGATTGGAAGAAACAGGTCTTTGGCAAAAATTGTCAGCTGTTGAGGAGATTTATTTATTACCTCCTCTTGGCTATATCGATTTTATGTCCTATGTGACGGCAGCACGGTATATATTAACTGATTCTGGTGGATTACAGGAAGAAACTACCTATCTGGGTATTCCATGTTTTACAATGCGCCCTTCTACGGAACGTCCAATTACGATTACACAAGGCACAAATCGGTTAGTAACAATCGATAATGTAAGAGATATGCTCTCAAATACTTTGAGCGGCAAGCCCGCCAGCTTACCAAAGCCAGAATATTGGGACGGACAAACTGCTAGGCGCATTGTTGAAGATATAAAGGCAACATGGCTATAGTTTATTAATGAAAAACAAACATCTTCTATTCGTAATTGGATCTCTACAAATGGGGAGCGTGCCTAATGCATTTATAACTGGCATCAAACATCGCTTCATGAGTTGCCGAAGTTTGAAAAACTACCTAACTCGACAACCAGGGTTATTTAAGATTGAGCGCTTATTGTATTGACAAGAATTGTTCTTTTCAAAAAAAATATCAGGAGGCGAGTTTTTAAATGAAGGATTTTATTTTTGGACAGGGCCCCAATTGGACCGGATACCCTGACATAGTTGTGGAGGCTTAAGTCTATCTTTAAGCATATGCTGATGTCTTATTTTACTGATCATGTTGAACTTATCACGGATGGAGGCTAATTAATTTGAGGAGTAAGGTTAAGAAAATTTGTTTTGTTATAGGTTCTTTAGAGCGAGGTGGTGCAGAAATCCATTTAACTCGGGTTCTTCCGCAATTAGATAAAAATCACTTTGAGGCAAGGGTTTTTTGCTTTGTCCGAAAGGGTGAACTGGCGCCCGTCCTAGAAAAACAGGGGGTAAAAGTTATTGAGCCCGAATTACTAGGTGCTTTAGCTAAACGGTCAATTTTTTTTAAACCAATTTTACTTGTGGTCTCTATTTTATTTTTCCTTTTATTCCTTATCCGGTTTAGACCGCATCTAGTGCATTTTTTTCTGCCTTCGAGTTATTTACTTTTAGGGCCTGTCAGTCTTCTACATTGGCGATCCCAAAAGGTGATGAGCAGACGGAGTATGAATGTTTATCAGAGGAAGTATCCTCCTATTGTACGCCGTATCGAACTTTGGCTTCATAACAAAATGGATTGCGTCGTTGGTAACTCACAGCGCGTTATTAATGAGCTGCGGATTGATGAAGGTGTAACTGAAGAAAAGCTACATCTGATATATAACGGCATCTCAATCGATGAAGGATCGATAACCTCAAGAGACCGAATTAGAAAATCATTAGGGCTCTCTTTTGATGGGCTGGTGATGACAGTCGTGGCAAATCTAATCCCCTATAAGGGGCATATTGATCTGCTCGAAGCTTGCAAACTATTATCTCGCAGGGATTGGGAATTGGTGATTGTTGGGCGTGATTCGGCTGGTATACAAAAGAGGTTAGAATATTTTACTTTGGAAAATAACCTTCAGAATAACGTTCATTTCATCGGGCCCAGGAATGATGTGTCAGATCTGTGGGCTGCTTCTGATATAGGGCTTCTTGTTTCTCATGAGGAAGGTTTTTCGAATGCGTTACTTGAAGGGATGTCTGCAAATCTTCCAATGATAGTAACTTCAGTTGGCGGTAATGATGAAGCGGTGATCAATGGGGAAACGGGCATAGTGGTTCCCCCAAAAAATCCTGAAGCTCTATCTAAAGCTATTGAGCGCCTTCTTGGTGATGCAGAACTCCGACTGATGATGGGTAAGAAAGCAGGAGAAAGAGTTCGGGAAATTTTTTCATTGCAATCCTGCGTTGATCAATATGAAACACTTTACAAAAGGTTACTTTCTAATGGGTGACGGTCAAATTTGTTAGGAACGTCTGTCCGAAAAATTATTTTTCTTCGCCTTCGTTATTTTATAAACTATCACTGCGTTTTAGTGTTCTCACAGGTTGTCGGAAAGGCGGGTTTAGTGGTAAATATCTGGCGAGTAAGAATTGATCGTTATAACAAATTTTCTATGGACGCCTGACAGCTATGACGAATAAAACTTTTGTGATCACTGGTACCGCTGGATTTATTGGGTATCATCTTGCGGATCTCCTGCTTGAGCAGGGACACAAAGTTGTCGGCATTGATATTGTCAGTGATTATTACGATGTGACACTCAAGGAGGCCCGCCTGGCAAACCTTGCCAAGTTTGATGGTTTCGTCGAGAAGCGTATTGATACGGCTGACTGGTCGGCTGTTGAAGGCGTTTTTAAAGAACACCGCCCTGACATTTGCGTAAACTTGGCGGCACAAGCAGGGGTGCGGTACAGCCTTGAAAATCCTCGGGCCTATCTCAAGGCCAATGTTGACGGGTTTTTGAATATTCTTGAGGGGTGCCGCCACTATCCCGTCGAACATTTGGTGTATGCCTCAACCAGTTCAGCTTATGGGGCCAACACGGGCATGCCTTTTAAAGTTAGCGAGAGTGCTGAGCACCCGCTGACACTTTATGCCGCGACCAAAAAGTCCAATGAGATGATGGCGCATTCGTACTCGCATCTCTTTAACATTCCAAGCACGGGAATGCGGTTCTTTACTGTTTATGGGCCATGGGGGCGTCCTGATATGGCGCTCTTTATGTTCACGCGCGATATCTTAGCTGGTAAGCCGATTAATGTTTTCAATAATGGGAACATGCAACGTGACTTTACCTATGTAAAAGACATCGTTCAGGGTATTAGCCGTCTGGCTGAGGTACCGCCGAGCATTGATGAAAATTGGGACAGTGATCATCCCAACCCAAACACAAGCGGGGTTGCTCCATACCGTGTTGTAAATATAGGCAACACACGCTGTGAAAAACTCATGCGCTATATCGAAATCCTGGAAGATAAACTTGGCCGGAAGGCTGAGTACAATATGTTGCCGATGCAGGATGGAGATGTTCCTGCTACTTGGGCTGATGTTACGGAGCTGACCGAAATAACGGGGTATACACCCGCGGTAACTATTGAAGAAGGTATTGGGCATTTCGTGGATTGGTACAAAGCCTATTACAAGGTCAATTCTTGAATTTTTAGCGATACTTAACGTCGACTAAGTTATTGGGTATAAAAGCGAATAATCCTATCACCCCAGATATGGAATAGTAGTCTTCAGGAGAATATATCGATGTGTGGAATCGCCGGGTTCCTTGAAAACCGCGCTGATAGGAGCGAAGGTAGTCTTGCTCAGTTAGCCTCCGCGATGGGACAGGCGATGCTTCATCGTGGTCCTGATAGTGGTGATGTGTGGGTAGAACCTTCGTCTGGTGTAGCTCTTTCACATCGTCGGCTGGCTATTGTAGATCTCACCTCTGCCGGCGCTCAACCTATGACTTCAGCCTGCGGTAGGTATGTTATTATTTATAACGGCGAAGTATATAACCATAACGATATCAGGCCTGAATTAGCTACGGGTGGTATAAAGTTTCGGGGGCATTCAGATACAGAGGTTATTCTTGAAGGATGTGCTCGATGGGGAGTAAAGGCAACCGTTCAAAAGCTAATAGGTATGTTTGCTTTTGCGCTTTGGGATCGCCATGAAAAACGACTGACTATTGTCAGGGATCGTCTTGGAATCAAGCCTGTTTATTGGACGCAAACGCCCAAAAGCTTCCTGTTCGGGTCTGAGTTGAAAACCCTACGGGTTCATCCTGATTGTCCAAGCGAGATTAATCGCAATGCTGTTGCTGGGTATCTTCGCCATAACTACATCGGTGGGGCATCGAGTATTTATCAAGGAATTAATAAACTTGAACCCGGGTGGATGGTCAGTATTAGGGCTGGTGAGAAACCAATACTCGAACAATATTGGTCGCTTGATAGTGTTGTTTCTAATGCCCAAATGAACCCCTTCAATGGTAGCGATGAGGACGCGGTTGAAGCTCTGCACGACCTCTTATTTGATGCCACAGGGCGGCGAATGATGGCTGATGTTCCTCTTGGTGCGTTTCTTTCTGGTGGCATAGATTCTTCCACTGTTGTGGCTTTAATGCAGGCTCAAAGCGAGCGTCCTGTTAAAACATTTTCTATTGGATTTCATGAAGAAGGCTATAACGAGGCCAAGCACGCTGCGGAAGTCGCGCGTCACTTGGGGACTGAGCACACAGAGTTGTATGTGTCTCCGGAAGAGGCACGAGATGTAATCCCGAAACTTCCCTTTTATTATGACGAGCCATTTTCTGATTCGTCTCAAATCCCAACTTATCTCGTTTCCAAGATGACGCGTGGTCATGTCACAGTCGCTTTATCTGGTGATGGTGGTGATGAGCTTTTTTCTGGCTATACGAGATATTTTACTGCCGAAAAATTCGGAAAAGCGTTGTTTGGGCAGCCACAGGCGCTACGTAATTTGGAGGCTGGGGTCATCAAAAGTATGTCTCCTTCTGTATGGGATCAGCTGAGCAAGATCATTCCATCCCGTCGACGGCCGACGATGTTTGGTGACAAGCTTTATAAACTAGCAAACATGCTCAAAGGGGGCCGTGATGATTTCTATCGCAGTCTCATAAGCCATTGGCATGAACCTGACGATTTGGTGATTGGAGGAGTTGAACCAAAAGGACTTGTTTGGGATGAAAGTGTTAAACAAAGAGTACCAGATTTTATCGATCGCATGCAGTATCTCGATACTTTGACCTACTTACCAGATGATATTCTGACTAAGGTTGATCGTGCCTCTATGGCTGTGTCGCTGGAGGCGCGAGTACCATTGCTTGATCACCGTGTAGTTGATTTTGCCTGGAAGCTTCCTAAGCATATGAAAATCCGCAATGGGCAAGGCAAATGGTTATTACGTCAGGTCCTATATAAATATGTTCCTCAGGAAATGATAGAGCGACCCAAGATGGGGTTTGGTGTACCTATTGATTCTTGGTTGCGGGGCCCACTGCGTGAATGGGCTGAGGATTTACTTTCTCCATCGTCTTTGCAAAATGGAGGGTTACTTCGGTCAGAGCCTATTCAACAGAAGTGGCAGGAGCATCTTTCGGGGCGCCGTAATTGGCAATATTTATTGTGGGATGTCCTCATGCTTCAGGCCTGGCAGCGGGAAAGCTCTATGCCCGTTGTGACAAATGAACGAAAAGTTGGATAATTGATCAGATCTAAGGTTTAAGCACTCCCGCCAACGCCAGATTAAGCCATCCCTTTGGGATCATATGGCCGTAGTTGTGCAGGCAGAGGGTTGTTTCCTTCCCGCTGTTACAGCTGGTCCAGTGGTGGCAGGTGAAAATATTTAGCTTTTCGACAAGATCCGGCTCTACTTGACATTTGTTGGTACGTCGCCAAAGTTCAATTCCTTTAAGTGGATTACCGTTATTTCCGCCGGGAAGCCTCATCACGTTGTCTTTCAGGCCATGGACTTGAATGACGTTAACCGGACCACCTTTACAATTGATGGTGTC
>MAAC01020190.1_pt1 | contig 16949 bp, 16 predicted proteins | sample 1115981 | NCBI WGS metagenome assembly MAAC01 (sample SAMN04961126, study PRJNA320927) | seawater metagenome | isolation source: sample BD02T64 sea water enriched with oil for 64 days | place: USA:Gulf of Mexico | collected 2013-07-27 | reverse complement strand
AACAGCTGAATTAATCAGCCAACGAAAGTCGGTGCATGAGCTGTGTCGGCAATTTACTCGTAGCCCAAGTAAAGGCAATTTAAAGCGCTTAAAAGCTTTGTTTCACTCTTGTGGTGAAAACGTTTTTATTGAATATGGTTTTCATATTGATTATGGCGATAACGTTGTTATAGGCGATAGAACTTTTATTAATACAAATTGCACGGTTGTTGATGCTAGCAAAGAAGCTCAAGGCAATATACATATTGGCTCTGACTGTTTAATAGGTCCGAATGTTCAACTTTTAGCTGTTTCTCATGATATGGAGCCAAGCGAGCGGCTGGCGAAAGCTAACTATGCCGATGATATTATTATAGGTAATAATGTTTGGTTGGGTGGCTCAGTTATTGTTCTTGCAGGCGTTTCCATTGGTGACAATAGCGTGGTTGGCGCGGGTAGTGTTGTCACTAAAAATATCGAAGCAAATAGTTTTTACGCGGGTAATCCTGCGATTAAGATTCGTGATTTATAAATAGCTTTAAATACTGTATTCTTAACTTATTTCCCATTTATCTTAGACTAATAAAGGTTTTATATGCGTTTTCTTTCTCGTCGTTTAGTGATGCCTAGCGATTTAAATTATGCCAATTCTTTATTTGGTGGTCGTGCCTTAGAGTGGATTGATGAAGAAGCTGCCATTTATGCTATTTGCCAGTTAGAAACTAACTGTTTAGTGACCAAGCATATTGGCGAAATTAACTTTGAATCAGCAGCCATGCAAGGTGATGTTGTTGAATTTGGTTTAGCTACTAAAAAAGTAGGCATAACTTCCATTACGGTAACTTGTTTGGTACGCAATAAAGCGACTAAAAAAACTATCTGCTTGGCTGATGATATTGTCTTTGTACAAGTAGACCCTAAGTCACGTCAGCCTATTCCCCATGGCAAAACGCTTGCACAATTAGCTCAGTAAACTGAAATTGAAGTGGCTTAGGCAAATGCGGCAAAAGTTTAAGCACGATCAAAAAAAGCAGTACAAGTACTTATTGCTAACAGAGCTCGTTAGCAATAGAATAATTATATCATTTATTTTTTATTAATTGTTATTATGTCCTCAGATCGTTTCGGCACAAGTGCTAACTATAAACAAAAAGAGCAGGGCTATCGTGATCGCGCGTTAAAACTCTTTCCTTGGGTGTGTGGTCGCTGTGCAAGAGAGTTTGTTTATTCAAATATTAAAGAGTTGACCGTTCACCATATTGATCACGATCACACTAACAACCCAAATGATGGCAATAACTGGGAATTGTTATGCATTTATTGTCACGACAATGAACATGCAAAATATACAGATCATGCTAACTACAAAACTGAAGTAGTCGCTGGGGATACCAATCAAGATACGGCGACTTATAATCCTTTTGCCGATCTTAAATCAATGTTGAAAAAATGATTTGTTTTTATCACTCAGTTTCTGGAGTTAAATATTCTTGATAACCACGAATGCCAAAAAAGCGAATTGATTTTTTTAAGGTGACTTTTTTGGCAATGAGTAATTCGCCACAATATATTTTGACAACCTGTTTATCGCCATTAACATCAATGTCATAACAATGGTTGTCATTTTTTCTGAGGTTATCAAACTCAGTTTTCATAATTAGCTTCATGGAGTTAAAATTCTATAGCTTATTTATAGGTTATTTATATCTTTTGTGTTTTTTGTTTATTCTCGTAGCGAAAGTAAACGGCATTAATAATAAATAAGGCAACAATAAAGGGCAGGCTCGTTAATACCACATAATTCCATCCGCCAGTAAATAATATCCATCCCGCCATTAATGACGCAAATGCTTGAAAGCCGAATAAAATAAAATCGTTGGTGGCTTGTACTTTATGCCGTTCACAGGCCTCATAACTTTTAGGCAGTAGTGATGTACCTGTTAAGAATAAAAAATTCCAGCCAATGCCTAATAAAATTAATGCCCACCAGTAATGCATGACTTCTTGACCAGCAAAAGCAATCAAAGCGACAGCAATATAAATAACACTACCGAGTATTAACAAACCTTTCAATGCAATTTTTTTCACTAACCAAGGTGTTAATAAAGAAGGAATATACATAGCAGCAATATGACTTTGTATGACCCACTTAGTCTCAACTAGGCTGTGACCTTGAATATGGTGCATACTGAGTGGTGTTGCTGTCATTAAGTAACTCATGAGTGCAAAACCTATCGTTGCTGTGCATATAGCAATAATGAAAATAGGCTGTTTTATTATGATAGATAATAGTCTTGCTTCACCTTTGCTTGCTATATCTTTAATTTCTGGCTCTTTAAAAAACACCATAATAAGTGCCGCTAAGCCGATGAAAAAGGCAAGTAAAAGAAATGATCCGGCATAACCGTGAGGAGAGGTAAGCCATTCTTTAGCCGTTACGGCAATTTCCGGGCCTAAAAAAGCTGCAAATACTCCGCTTAACATCAAAATAGCTAAAATTTTGGGGATATCTTCTTCGTTATCAGTACTTTCTATGGCGGCAAACCTAAGTTGTTGTGTGAAAGCGCCACCTAGGCCAAATAAAAAGCTCGCGAAAGTAAATAATTCAAAAGAGGCGATTTGGGTTGCTAAAACAGCTAATAGTGCTGCAACCAATAGGCAGCTAAAACCAGTAAACACGGCAAATTTTCGCCCTTTAGATTTAGCAATCATTGCTGCTGGAATAGAGCCAGCAGCAACGCCTAAAATCATCAAGCTAATAGGTAAGGTGGCAAGTGAAGCGTTGGTGGTTAGCTCGTTGGAGAGTAAGCCACCAATAAAAACAATGATCGGCGCAGAGCACATTACCAAGGGCTGTGCCATAAATAGCAAGCTGATATTTCGGGGTAAACTAAATTTTTTGCTTAATAACATTGTTGAAATAACAATGAGCGCCATGATGACTAGAATAATGGTCATAACTAACCAGACGCCATGGCTAAAATAGTTTTAACATCAAGTTCACCTTGATATTTTATCAGTGACTCTTGCTGTTGCACTCTAGCTAAAACCGCCATACGGTCAGACAATTCATTACCTTCAATATTGGCATGGCCTTTTACATGGCTAATGATTAATTGCTTTTTAATCTCTTGGTAAAGCGCAAAACACTCTTTGATTAAGTTCAAATTTTTAATTTCTTCGCCTTTACCACGAGTCCAGCCTTTTGCTTGCCAGCCTTTAGCCCATTTGGTAATACAATCAATTGAGTATTTAGAATCAGACAGTATTTGTACTTGCTCAACTTTTGGCAAATATTTTTTCGCAAGTTTAAACGAATAGAGTAAACCATTTAACTCTGCGGTATTGTTTGTACCATTTGACTGGTATAAACCATAATAAAGAGCCGTGACTTTACCTTGTTGATAAAGCGCTAAACCTGTACCTGATTTGCCTGGGTTGGGTGAACATGCCCCGTCACAATATATTTGTATTTCAGCCGTTGGTACTTTGTTAGTAACTTGACTAGCTGTTTTATTCATTGGCTTATTATAGCTACTGCTTGGCAACTTTTTAGTCGCGCTACTACTTTTAGAACCGCCATTATTCGTTAAAGAACGCTTCATCAAAGCTTTAGTATAAGTAGCAGCGAAAGCTGTTTCTGCTTCTACCTTTGAGGGAAATCCCATAAATTGTGCATCTGAGCGTCCTTGAGTATGACTTTGTACTTCAGCCCAAGTTGAAAATACACCTGTTTTGGCACCTTTCCAGACAACATAAAACTTTTTACTCATAAAAATTAATTAATTATTTATTGGTGATAATGGCAACTATTATCATCAATAACGTATTGCATTGCTAGGAATAAAACAGCCACAAAAAATTAATTTTGTGGCTGTTTATATGATTACTTATGTAACAGTGTAAAGATTTTGGTTGGTTAGAAGAAACCTAACGGATTTACATCATAACTTACCAGTAAGTTTTTGGTTTGTTGATAATGCTCTAAGGCCATTTTATGAGTTTCGCGACCGACACCTGATTTTTTATAGCCACCAAATGCAGCATGAGCTGGATAGATATGATAACAGTTAGTCCATACTCTCCCTGCTTGTATTTTACGTCCCATTCTATAAGCAAGGTTCGTATCACGCGTCCATACGCCAGCGCCTAAACCAAATTCAGAATCATTTGCTATGGCTAATGCTTCAGCTTCATCTTTAAAAGTGGTTAAAGAAATAACAGGGCCAAAAATCTCTTCTTGGAACACGCGCATATCATTAGTGCCTTTAAGCAGTGTCGGTTGAATATAGTAACCGTCGCTAATACCTTCTGATACTTGCTCTACTCCGCCACCCATTAATACTTGTGCGCCTTCCTCTTTACCAATTTCAATATAAGATAAAATTTTATCAAACTGTTGCTTTGAAGCCTGTGCACCCACCATGGTTTCTGTATCTAACGGATCACCACGTTTAATGGCTTTAGTGCGTGCAATCACCATTTCTAAAAATTTAGGGTAAGCATCTTCTTGCACTAATAATCTTGACGGACAAGTACAAACCTCACCTTGGTTAAAGTAAGCTAACACTGCGCCTTCAATACATTTACTTAAATACTCATCTTCTTGCTCAATAACATCATTGAAGAATATATTGGGAGATTTTCCGCCTAATTCAACGGTTGATGGAATAATATTTTCTGCGGCACATTTTAAAATATGCGAGCCAACAGGCGTTGAGCCAGTAAAAGCAATTTTTGCAATGCGTTTACTTGTTGCTAATGCTTCACCAGCTTCTTTACCATAACCATTAACAACATTAAGTACGCCAGCGGGTAGTAAATCGCCAATTAACTCCATCAGTACTAAAATTGATGCTGGCGTTTGCTCTGCAGGTTTCAATACCACACAATTACCAGCAGCTAAAGCAGGGGCTAACTTCCATGCCGCCATTAAAATAGGAAAATTCCAAGGAATAATTTGTCCAACCACACCTAGTGGCTCATGAAAATGATAAGAAACGGTATTTTCATCTATTTCACTAATAGAACCTTCTTGCGAGCGCAAACAGCCAGCGAAGTAACGAAAGTGATCCATAGCTAATGGAATATCTGCTGCTAGCGTTTCACGTACTGCCTTGCCATTATCCCAAGTTTCGGCAACAGCGAGCATTTCAATATTTTGCTCAATTCTATCGGCAATTTTTAATAGCACATTTGAACGTTCGGTAACTGAAGTAGTGCCCCAAGCATCTTTAGCTTTATGTGCGGCATCAAGTGCTAATTCAATATCAGCTGAGTCTGAACGTGGGATCTGGCAAAATACTTTACCGTTCACTGGGCTAATATTGTCGAAGTAAATACCATTTTGTGGCTCAATCCATTGTCCACCAATAAAATTTTGATAACGATCTTTAAAGTTTATCACTGAATTTTCACTACCAGGTGCTGCATATATCATAATAATTCCTCACTTTTAGTTGTTTTATTTATCAAGTCAATTTACTTTAGTTACTAAGGTGTAGTTTAACTATGCTTAAAATTCAAAAAACTTATCTGCCAGTTCATGCTTTCATTAACAATAAGATTAAAAAATGATGATTTCACCGCGTATGGAAAATAAAAGAAGTTCTCCCAAGGTACTTGTTGAAAACAAAGTCACTTTTGCTGGACCAGAATCAGAACTCAGTATTTATGATACTTATGAGCAAGCAGAGCGGGTAAAATTGCAATCTGATCAATTACTTTTTTGCGCTATGGTGACGGGTAAAAAAGTCATGCATAGCGACGAAGAGCGTTTTAATAGTGAGTTTTTACCCCACGAATCTTTTGTTATGGCGCCAGATAGCGTGGTTGAAATAGACTTCCCAACAGCGCAATTGGCAAAGCCAACCACGTGTTTAGCTATTGAAATATCAACGGACAGAATTAAACAAGTGGCGAGTAGTCTAAATGAGCACACGCCAATTAATCAGGCATTTGGGCATTGGCACTATCATCATCAACTTGTTCATACCAATCACAATAGCCAAACTCAAGGTTTGTTAAATCGCATAGTACAAATTTATAGTGAAAATCATCAAGACCGCAGTGCGATGATATCTTTAGCTGTTTCTGAGTTAACTATTAGGCTATTACGTCACCAAACGCGAGACTTTATGCTGTCATTTTGTCAGCAGCAGCCAGATAATAACGGCTTATCGGCGGTAGTTAATTATATAGAGAAAAATTTAGGAGAAAGGTTAGATATTGATTTTTTGGCTCGTATTGCTTGTATGGGTAGAACCAAATTTTTTAATGAATTTCGAATTCACTTTGGTTGCAGTCCCATTGCTTTTCAGCAGCAGTTACGTTTGAAGCAAGCCGCATTACATATTAAGCAAGGCCAACAAATTACCTTGACGTGTTTTGATTTAGGTTTTAATAATGCCAGCCATTTTAGCCGCTGCTTTAAACAGTTTCATGGTGTTACCCCTAGGCAATATCAAATAAAAAATTTAGTGAATTAACTATATTTTTACACTATGTTTTCACATACAGCTCAGTAGAATAGCGGCGATCTTTACTTGAGCGAGATTCCAGGTAGCGTCCTCTGTTTAGATTCATTTCACGTCTGTCATTACCTGCACGCCGATTTTTACCTTGCCACATAGTCGTGCTCGCATGCCTCATTAATATTGAGGCCTCTGAATCAATATCGTTAGTAACATCACTTGCGAGTAGTTCGCTTTGCTGATATTTATTTTTTTGCCTCTTATCTCTCGTTGATTTACTGACTTGTGCAATATGACTGGCATAAGCTAATTCGCTTATATAATACATTACGTTATACCCTTGGCTGTTTTATCTACAATCGTTGGGTGTTTAATCGGCAGGTATTGAAAAAAGTTTAATTGTTATGTGGAAAATTTGCTCAGAAAAACTGTAAAACCTTTGTCCTGTAGTTAAAGCTTGCTAAAATCTAACCATAAGTTTAACTACCCGCTAGGATTTTTATGGCAATTAACTGGTTTCCCGGCCACATGCATAAAGCGCAAAAAGAAATTAAAGAAATTTTGCCACAAATTGATGTCGTTATAGAAGTGTGTGATGCACGTTTACCTTTTAGCAGTGAAAACCCAATGATCACTGAAATAAGAGGCGATAAACCGCTGATTAAAATTCTTAATAAAAGTGACTTAGCCGATGCTGAAAAAACTAAGCTTTGGCTTGATTACTTAGAGTCTCAGCATAATGTTAAGGCTATTGCGCTAACGACTGAAAATTCTGCGACAGCGAAAACTATTCCTAGTTTAATTAAAAAATTAGTACCAAATAAAGATGCCGAAGGTAAGCAAATTAATGCGGTGATCATGGGAATACCCAATGTTGGTAAATCAACCTTGATCAATACTTTAGTAGGTAAAGCCAAAGCCAAAGTAGGCAATGAGCCAGCAGTAACTAAAGGGCAGCAGCGAATTAGGTTAGAAGAAGGTTTATATCTTTTTGACACGCCAGGTATGTTGTGGCCAAAAATTGCGAATGAAAATAGTGGTTACCGCTTAGCTGTTTCAGGCGCGGTAAAAGATACTGCCTTTGACCATGATGATATTGCTTATTTTGCCGCAGAATACTTACTTGAAAATTACCCTGAACGGGTAATGGAGCGTTATAAGTTGGATGCATTGCCTCAACATGAAGAAGATTTAATTGAAGCTATTGGCCGAAAACGAAGTTGTGTACGCAGTGGTGGTTATGTTGATATGCACAAAGCTTGTGTTATTTTAATCAATGAGATCAGAGATAAAACCTTAGGCGCAATTACTTTTGAAATGCCTGAGAATATTGAGCAAGAAAATGCTCATTTTGCTGAATTAGAAGCGAAAAAAGTGGCTGCCCGTGAAGCCAAAAAATTAGCGCGTGGCCGTGGTCGAAAAAATAAAAGATAATAATTATTTTTGAGGAAGTGATAATGAGCGAAGAAGTAAAAATGACTGAAGAAAAAACGGCCTTTAATTTGCACCCGCAACTAGCCAATGACTGTTTTGAATTAGCCGACTTGCCATTATGCAAATTGTTACTGTGTAATGATAGCGCTTATCCTTGGTTTATTTTGGTGCCAAAAGTAAATGATATAACTGATATTTACCAATTAGACTGGCAACAGCAGCAACAATTGCTAAATGAGTCGAGCTTATTAAGTGAATTGCTTATGCAAGTCTTTGCGGGGGATAAAATGAATGTTGCTGCACTGGGGAATGTAGTGGAACAATTACATTTACACCATGTGGTGCGTTATAAAAAAGATGTTAGTTGGCCAAAACCTATATGGGGGCAACAGCCGTTAACCCCTTATTCAAATGATGCATTAGCGAGTTTAAAAGAGAAACTATTACCAAAACTCTCGGTTATTTTAAGCTCTCTTTAAACTTATCGTTCATTAATAAGTTAAATCGTTAATTGAATTAGGCCGCGTTATTGGCCTTCTTCATGTCAGTCATATTTGCTTTAACGTTATCTACTTTAACATAACTTACTTTAGCAAGTGCTTGGCGTAAATCGGCAATAATGTCATCAACACTCTCTAATCCAACTGATATTCTAATTAATGAATCAGTAATACCTGCTTGCGCACGTTCTTCAGGTTCATACGGTGAGTGAGTCATTGAGGCAGGGTGCTGAATTAATGACTCGGCATCACCCAAACTTACGGCAATAGAAAATAACTGCATATTATTAATAAAGTCAGTGCCACCTTTTAAGTCAGTATTTAACTCGAATGCTATTACGCCACCAGCTGCTTTCATTTGTGTACCAATAAATCGGTGACCGGGGTGAGATTTTAAACCAGGGTAATAAACTTGGCTTACCGCTTGGTGTTGCTCTAAAAATTCAGCGACAGTTTGTGCATTGCTAGAATGACGTTCCATTCTAATGGGTAAGGTTTTTATGCCACGCATAATTAGCCATGCATCATGCGGACTCATGGTAGCGCCAATATCTTTTAGGGTGGTTAACTTTATATCACTGATCATTTCATTGCTGCCACAAACAATACCCGCAACAACATCGCCATGACCATTTAAGTACTTAGTTGCGCTGTGAACAACAATATCAGCACCAAATTTTGCTGGCTGCTGTAATACTGGCGTTAGAAAAGTATTATCAACGATAGAAAGCAATTGATGCTTTTTAGCTATTGCGCAAATTTTTGCTAAATCAAGTACCACTAAGTTTGGGTTGATTGGTGTTTCTAAAAAGATAAGTTTAGTGTTTTCTTGAACCGCGTTATTAATATCTTCAGGCTCGGTCATATCGACAAAAGTTACTTCAATGCCAAATTTTTTCAACGTGTGATTCATTAAAGCAAAAGAGCAACCATAAACCGCTTTTGAAGAAATGATGTGATCGCCAGCTTGCAAGTTAGTTAACAAGGCTGCTGAAACTGCGGCCATGCCAGTAGCGGTGGCTGCGGCATCTTCCATGCCTTCCATTGCGGCAACACGCATTTCTAATTGACGTGTGGTCGGGTTGCCTAAGCGGGTGTAAATAAAGCCTTCACTTTCACCCGCAAATCGTTCGGCACCTTGCTGGGCACTATCGAAAATAAAAGTTGAAGTTTGATAAAGCGGTGTTGCTAATGAGCCAAATTGTTCATCATTAATGCGACCAGCGTGAATGGCCTGTGTTTCTATCGCAGTTTTTGGGCTAAAAGCATTATTGTTATTATTCATTAAACTCTCAAATATAATTACGTGTGTAACTATAACAATGCAAATCAACGGCCAAGTGTTTTTTGTTGTTAAGTATCAATAACTTAATGTTGAATCTAAGGTTTTGGTCTTTTTTTTGTACCTTTGTTGTAATTTTTTTATTACAGGTAGCCTAAAGGATTAACAAAAGCAGCTGTATAATAGCGATAATAATCAATTAAATTGAAGGCTTAGTACTTTTGTAATAATATAGTTACATGTACTGTTTTTATTACAAAAGTTGTGGTGGTAGTTATGCGTATTGAAATTCAATCAAGCGACAGAATAGGCATTAGCCAAGAAATTTTAACGGCATTCTCGCAGCAGGCGTGGAATTTAAAAGCGGTTGAAGTCACGGCTTGCTTTACTTTTGTTCATATAGAGCATATTAATATTAACTTGAGTGATATTAGTCATTGTTTAGCCAATATTCTCGGTATTATTAGCATAAAAGAAATTGCTTTATTACCTATTGAGCAGCGAGAAAATCACTTACAAATGTTATTAGATAGGATCCCCGATCCTATTATTGATATTGATCATCAAGGCATTATTTTAGCGGTAAACGCATCGACAAAAAAATTGCTATCAAAAGGAGAGGGAGCAGAGACGATTAATTTGCTAGAGCAGCCAATAGATCATTTTATTGAACAGAAAGTACAAAGCTTACTAACCGATAAAGCAAGCACGCATTCTTTATCATTTAATGGCAAGACGTATTTAGCTGATATTAACCCTGTTATTAGTCGCCATAGACAGTTAACTGGCGCTATGATCACCTTACGCTCTATGAAAACAGTAGGTAGGCAATTGGCATTAATGCAAAGCCATCAGGAGCATAGCTTTGAAAATATTATTGGTAACTCGGCTAAAATTCTTTTGATTAAAAAGCAAGGAGAGCGTTTTGCTAAGCTTGATTTACCAGTATTAATTAGTGGTGAAACGGGTACCGGTAAGGAGCTTATTGCGCGCGCTTTGCATCAAAAAAGTGATCGCGCCAAAGCGCCATTTTTGGCGATAAACTGTGCTGCTTTACCAGAGCACTTACTTGAAAGTGAGCTATTTGGTTATAGCGCTGGCGCTTTTACTGGCGCAAAAAAATCAGGCAAGCCAGGCTTAATTGAGTTAGCTGAGGGCGGCAGTATTTTTTTAGATGAAATTGCTGAAATGTCAGTTTATCTGCAAGCCAAACTTTTACGTTTTTTACAAGACTTTTCATATCGTCGCGTAGGCGGAACAAAAGAGCTGCATGCGAATGTCAGAATTATCAGTGCCAGTCATCAAAATTTACCTGAATGCATTGTTAACCAAACCTTTAGAGAAGATTTGTTTTATCGTCTTAATGTGCTCAATTTAGACTTGCCACCATTAAGGGATCGTGTAGATGATATATTGTTGTTAGCCCAACATTTTATTGATAATGCCAGCAAACAGGTAAAACAAAAATCTCAGAGGATGGTGAAACCTCCTGTACTAACTGAACAAGCGTTAATGTTATTAAAAGCCTATTACTGGTCGGGAAATATTCGCCAATTGCAAAGTGTTTTATTTTCAGTGGTGGCATTAAGTATTAATGAGCATATTGAAGTAAAAGATATAGAGCAAGCTTTAGCTAAATTCTCACCGCATGATAAAGCATTAACAAATAATAGTGAGTACATACAAGAGCATACTTGGCAAAATAAAGACTGGCTTACTGCTCAGGCTGACTTTGAAGAAAAAATGTTGCGGCAACTTTACCCTTTGTTTCCAACAACACGTAAGCTCGCCGAAAGGTTAAATGTTTCTCATAATAAAATTGCCATGAAGCTTAGAAAGTATGGCATTAGCTAATCACTTCACTTTATCGCATTTTTTCTTCATTTTAACGTGAAAGGCTTTGTTATTGTCTATTTTAACGTTAATTTAACCTTTGTAAGGTGTTTTTTGACAAAGGGAAATAGCAATGAAAGTAATAAAATTAATTCTAATAAGTGTTTTGTTCACGACAAGCCTTAACGCAAGCTCAGCAGAAACTAAATATAACTTTGTAAAAGGCCAAAGAGCACAGCAAGATATTTTGCGCGATACCAGCAGTAAAGGCCCTGAAATAGTTGAACTTGTTGGTATAAAAGCAAATATGCAAGTGTTAGATATTCTTGGTGGTGGTGGCTATTACTCAGAAATTATCAGTGAAAAAGTAGGTAAGGGCGGCAGCGTTTATCTTCACAATAATCAAGCTTATATGCCTTATGTTGAAAAAGAGTTAATCGCTCGTCTTAATGGTGACCGCTTGAATAATGTGACCCGCTGGGACAAAGAGGCAGATAACTTATCGCTAAACAAGCAAAGCTTTGATGCGATATTTTTTGTTTTAGGCTACCACGACATGTACCACACCACTGAAGGTTGGAGCATTAACAAGGATGATTTTTTAGCACAATTGACTAGTTCATTGAAAGTAGGTGGCAAGCTTCTTATTGTTGATCATAGTGCGGTTGCCGGTTCAGGTACTCAACACTCACAAAAGCTGCATCGTATTGATGTTGATTACGTGAAAAAAGAGCTTATGGGTAAAGGTTATGAATTAATGAAAGAAAGTAGCCTGTTAGCTAACGAAGATGATAATCGTTTGGTGTCACCGTTTGCTAAAGAAATACGCCGTAAAACAGATCGGTTTATACTGCTGTTTGAGAAAAAATAAACACAGTGACTTAAACTAAAAAAGCCCTAATGTTCTTGATATTAGGGCTTTTTACTTTTTAACTAGCATTATCAATCAACACTATTAATTAGCACTGTCAATTAGTATGTTAACTTTGTCGTTTTTTAAAAACCACACTGCTTACCTTGGTTCTTATCTTTTAACCAAGTATGTAGCGGAGCAAAGTAATCTAAAATAGCGGTCGCATCCATTTGCTCATTACCCGTTAGTACTTTATAAGCTTGTTGCCATGGTTGGCTAGAGCCCATTTCTAACATAGTATTAAGCGCTGTACCTGCCTCTTTGTTGTTATAAATTGAACAACGATGAATTGGGTCAGTGTTACCTGAAATTTCACATAAGGCGCGGTGAAATTCAAATTGTTGAATGTGCGCTAAGAAATAACGGCTATAAGGAACGCCGCCTGGAACGTGATATTTTGCACCAGGATCAAAGGCATCAGCATCACGCGCAATAGGAGCCGCAACACCCTGATATTTCTCACGTAACTCCCACCAAGCTGTGTTGTAGTTTTCAGGGGTTATTTCACCTGAATAAACTTTCCAGCGCCATTGATCAACAAGTAAACCAAAGGGAATAAAGGCCACTTTGTCTAAAGCCATTTTCATTAATAAACCAATATCTTTTGATTCATCAGGAATAGTGTCAATTAAACCAATTTCTTTTAAGTACTTAGGTGTTACTGAAAGGGCGATAGTGTCGCCAATTGCTTCATGGAAACCATCATTAGCACTATTTTGGAAGTAAACAGGTTGCTCTTTATAAGCACGTTGGTAGAAGTTATGCCCCAATTCATGATGAATAACCGAGAATTCCTCGCCAGTTTTTTGAATACACATTTTAATGCGCAAATCATCTTTTGAGTCTAAATCCCATGCAGAAGCATGACAAATTACGTCTCTATCTGCTGGTTTGGTAAACAATGAGCGCGTCCAAAAAGTTTCTGGTAAGGCATCAAAACCAAGGGAAGTGAAAAACTTTTCAGCACCTTTAACCATTTTTATTTCGTCATAATTATGAGCGGCTAACTGTTTAGTAACATCATAACCTGGATCGGCATTTTCAGGTGCCACCACGTCATAAATATTTCCCCAAGATTGTGCCCACATGTTACCTAACAAATGCGCGGGAATAGGTTGGTCTTGTGGTACTTTATCTTCGCCGTATTGTTTACCAAGTTCGCTACGAACATAGCAATGTAAATCATCATATAAAGGCTTTACTTGCCCCCAGAGTCTATCTAACTCTTCGGCAAAATCATCAGCAGGCATATCATAGTTTGAGCGCCACATCGCGCCTAAATCTTTATAACCTAAACCATTAGCACCTTCATTAGCTAGCTCAGCTTGACGAGTATATAAGGTTTTCATTGGTGGGCTAATTTCACGCCAGCCCTGCCACATTTCTAATAGTTCATCATAATCACGTGATGTTGCCATAGTTGATGTCATATCGCCTAGGCTTAACTCATTACCATCTTTAGTGGTGTAAGAGCCTTTACCGTATATACTGCCTAGTTCAGCACCAATTTTAGCAAGCTCAGCAGATTTTTCTGAATCTTGTGGAGCAGGTAAGACTAATGATTGTTTGAGAATATTTAATTGTCGGCGTTGGGTCGATGTTACCTCAACATCATCAAAAGTAGCAGCTTGCATGGCAAAGCGTACGCCTGCTTCAGTAGACTTTTGATCGGCTTCTGCTGCAAGTGAGGCGGTATCTTCAGTAATAAAATTTGAATAAATCCATGCAGCACGAGCGCCAGATACACCCAACACTTTCATTTCTTTAGCGACATCATCTAAAAACACTTGCGCATCTTTGCTGTTAAGTATTTTAGTTGCAGTGTTATTATTACTAGCAGTGTTATTTTTAGTGTTGTCATTGGCTTTTTCTTGGCTGCAGGCAACTAAAGAGCCAGCAACAACTAAAGCAATAGCGGTAAACTTAAAGGTGTTTTTTATTTTTTTCATTTGAGTTCAAAAGGCTGTTGTAAGGTGCAAATTAGTATATTGAAACTAATAGCGAATGCAAAGAGTGTTGAGGTAAATAGATAAAAGTGCAAAAAAAAGGCTCATTCAAAGTGAATGAGCCAAAACTACAACATGAGAAATACATTTACAAGGGGGATAACACTAGTGTTCATGCTTGATTGCTAGGGGAAGCTAAGCGCTGAACAGGTGATTATAATAACGGTAGTAAATGTTTTTTACTGTATAGAAACCGTAACAGTTTGTAATGTTAATGTGCTTAAAGTGATTAGTGATGAATAAAAAAAGGCTCATTCAAAAGGAATGAGCCAAAACTACAACATGAAAAGGAAGGTACATTTCAAGCTTCTACCTTTGAAAAGTGAAACTATGGTAACGGTAAGTTGTGTTTTTAACTGTTATTAATAGGTGAAAGTTTGTAATCAAGGGCAATGCTAAGGCAAAAAAAAGACTCAGAGCAGATTGACAGATCAGGCCACTGAGTCAGGGAGTATTCATGTACCTAATATTTGAGTACTACCTTGGCTAATAGTTCAAAAATTATGCGTTAGTCACTAATTAAGTTTTTAGCGGTTGAATACGCTTGACCCAATGAGGATAAATACGTTATTTTAAACAACTGTTTGAATTATACTCTTGGTTGCTGGTAAAAATAAGTATGAGTACAAAAAATAAAATTTTAGATGCTGCAGAGTTACTCTTTGCTGATAAAGGCTTTAATGGCACTTCACTGCGCGAAATCACCAGTTTAGGAGAGGTTAATTTAGCGGCGGTCAATTATCATTTTGGCTCTAAAAAAGAACTTATTAAGGCGGTAATGTCTAGATATATGAATGAGCTATCGCCAGGTTTAGAGTCAGTGCTAAATGCACTTTGTCAAGACGAAGCGCAGCCAAGTTTGATTGAAGTTTTTTCAGCTTTTATCGAGCCGTTATTGCATTTAAATAATTTTAAAGAAAATGGCACCAGTACTTTTCTACAATTATTAGGTCGCGGTTATACTGATAGCCAGGGTTTTTTACGCTGGTTTTTAACCACACAGTATCCAGAGGTATTTTCTCTCTTCACTCAAGCTGTTCATAAGGCGTATCCTGAGTTAAGTGCGGAAGAAATGTTTTGGCGATTACATTTTACCATGGGAACCATTGTTTTCACTATGTCTTCAAGTGACGCTTTAATTGACATCGCTCAAAATGATTTTGAGCGGCAAGTTGATATAGCAGGGGTGATAAAGCAAGTTATTCCGTATGTAGCCGCTGGCGTTGCTGCGCCTATCTTGATATAGCTTGTATGCCACTGAGCTGTAATGTCTTACCGTCTAAAACTCATGTCATTACAACCTTTTTGCATGAATTAGCCTACTCGCTATCACCAATACGAAAGCGGCAGAATAAGCACCATAAACAACGACCATCCACTGTGGCATGCTAAGGCTTAAAAATTGCCAGCTAATTTCACCACAGTCACCTGTGGCTTCAAAAATAGCAGGTAACCATTGATGTAGTGGTGCCCAGCTTGGAAAGTTAGGGATAAATTCACAACTAAAAAAGAGTGAGCCGCTATTGGCTTGCATCTCAACATGCTCAAATGCAATTAATAATCCCCATATAGCTCCTGTAGCCCATAAAGTATAAGCAATAACTCTTGTTATTAAAAATTTACACCCAGCAAAGCCTATTAAACCCGCGATAATTATTGCGGCTATAGCAAGGCGTTGATAAACACACATAATACACGGTGCTAAATCCATTACATATTGAAAAAACAATGCACAAAGTTCTAGCCCCAAAGCTGACAAAGCTAATAAGAGCCAAGGTTTAGAGTGGGTGGTTGAGTTACTTAAGAATATCATTTTTTACCTGCAAATTTATATTAATGAAAAATAGAATAATGAAGAATAAAAAAAAGCTTCTAAAAATTATTAGAAGCTTTTTTATCATAGTTTATTAGCGAGATAAATAAATATCTTGCTTGTTTTAATGATTATTAGTTAATCAATAAATGCACATAAATACTGGCAGCGTAGCCTAAAGCAATAACAGGCGTCCATTTCAAATGGCTGAAGAAAGTGTAATAACCACGTGCTTGCCCCATGAGTGCAACACCAGCAGCAGAGCCGATAGAAAGCAAACTACCACCTACACCTGCAGTTAACGTAACTAGTAGCCATTGTGTGTGCGACATTTCTGGGTTCATGGTTAATACGGCGAACATAACGGGTATGTTATCAACAATAGCAGATAAAATACCGACTAAAATGTTGGCATTCGTTGCACCAAGCTGACCATACATAAACTCTGAAGTCATGCCTAAGTAACCGATGAAGCCTAAGCCACCAACGGCTAAAATAACGCCGTAGAAGAAGAATAAAGTATCCCACTCAGCTTTGGCTATTTTATCAAAAATATCAAAGTTGTCTTTAATTGTATGACCTGTTGGGCTATCTGATTTATCAATTTCTCCTTGGCCTGATTTACGAATATAGTAGCCAAAGAATTTTAAGTAAGCCAAACCTAACATCATGCCAAATACCGGTGGTAAATGTAGGAAGTTATGGAAAGAAACGGC
>MAAC01015764.1_pt1 | contig 16956 bp, 21 predicted proteins | sample 1115981 | NCBI WGS metagenome assembly MAAC01 (sample SAMN04961126, study PRJNA320927) | seawater metagenome | isolation source: sample BD02T64 sea water enriched with oil for 64 days | place: USA:Gulf of Mexico | collected 2013-07-27 | reverse complement strand
TGAAGAAGTGCTGCATGGCACTGTGGTCTGATTGATTAACTGCTCTCACTTAGGCGATGTTTTGTCTATTGTTGTGGACTCAGCAAGTAAAATACATCGAGTATTGTGCGGGTGTCGTCCATCACTCGAACAATGCGATCATCAATCTGTTTGATTGAAGTACCCACTGGATCTGTGGGGAGCCTGCGCAGGATTTCTTCTGGTAATGAACGGGTATGGTTGAAGTAGATATCCTCATCCAATACTTCACCTCTTTCCACTTTCTTCTGCCAGCCGGGTGGTAATTCACCACCTCGTTCAAGTTTTTTGCGAAGCCCGGACGGTAAGCTTTTTTGTTTATGTTTTTTACCTGACTTGTCATTGTGTCTACGGTCATTGTTTGAATTATGGCGGTCATCATCGTCCCAGTCTCGGTCTTTGCCATAACGACCATCTCGGTTGTGTAAGTAGTCCGAAAGTACCTGCTGTTCATCAGTACCAAACAATGCATTAGTTGCCACTTCTGCAACGGTGGGTGCCAGTTGATGGGTTGATGGTTCGGGCGTGCGACTCCCCGCATAGCTGGTGCCGGAGAGACTAAGGGCAAGTAGTAGTGATACTGACAGGTGTTTTTTCATAACCTTTTCTCGTTGGAAGAGATAAGAAGAACGTTTTATCTTTTTATAGGGCCATTATCAGATGTTCTCTATGCTAGAGCTGTTTGGCAATACTTACTGCTTGTTCTTTGGCTGTTATCAGCGTTTGCTGTTTGGATTCTGGGTCAGTCAGTGTAGGTTCTATTAACACCGTCTGAATATCCTGGAATCCAATAAAGCCCAGAATCATTTCCATATAAGTTTTCTGAAAATCCATAGCGCCCGCTTCTGCACTACTGCTGTACTCCCCGCCACGGGCTAATATCAGTGTGGCAGATTTCCCTGTAATCAGACCCTGATAGCCTGTGTCGGGGGAAAAACTCCAGGCCAGGCCGGGTTGGCAGATCAGGTCAAAATAATGTTTTAACTTGTAGGGAATAGAAAAATTCCACATGGGAAGACTGAACAGATAGCTATCCGTATTCTTGAACTGCTCCACTATGCTTGTTATTTCATCCCAGGCTTTGGCTTCATCAGTGGAGGGGTTTTCCCCATGCATGACACGGTATTTGGCATTAATGCGGTCACCATCAAATTCCGGTAACGCCAAACTCCAAAGATCCAGTGTTTCTACCAGATTATCCGGGTTTTCATCCTGAAAGGCAGAAACAAAAGATTGTGCCACCTCAATAGAGGCCGACCGGTCTTTTCTCGGTGATGCTTCGATATATAATAACTTGCTCATTTAATTTCTGCTCCTTGTTGTTTAGCGCTTAAATCCTAGCCTGAAAAGGTTCGTTGTCTGCTCCATGGTGACACTCACTAACCTTATGTTCTTACTAATAGTAAGAACACCATGGGAATCAGTATACAGATACTCCATAAACAGTACTTCATGATGGATTTTTGGGGAGAATAGTGTGTTGTGATGAGGCCAATCAGGCCAATGAGACTAGCGGGATAGGACAGAATAATAGCAGGTGTCCAAAAACGGTTTTCTACACCAAGTTGACCAGTGCTGTTCAGCTCATCAAGAGAATAATAAGCAAAGCAGGCAATGGTCGGGAGGGCGACAGCAATTACTAGTGGGGTGATCCATTGGGGTAGTTGTGGTTTGTTCATTCATGTTGCTCGTATGCTATTAATTTAGCCTGTGTTATTCCAATGTGTTTTCACAAGCTTCTCTCTCAATTGATCAAGAGGCTTGTTGTAGTTTGGGATTATTTTTAGAATTTCTCGCCAGAAATAATTACGTTTAGAGAGCATTTTTATCCAGTATTTATTTTAACTTTCCGTTGCGGGCTAAATATCAGCTATTTTAATCAGGCGTTTACCTAAATTCTCCCCACGATAAAGGCCTGCAATAGCCCCTGGCGCTTGTTCAATACCCTCGAGAATATCTTCGCGGTAGTGTATTAAGTCAGCTTCAACCCATTCAGTCAGGGCATCTACAGCTTCAGCATAACGGTCTTGATAATCAAATATCAAAAACCCCTGCATGCGTGCTCGGTTAACTATCAGGTGGCGTTCAACTCTTGGCCCCAGTGGGATTGGCTCCCAACTATCGATAGAGGCAGTGCCGCAGATAACGACTCTCGCACCAACATTGAGGTGCTTCAGTACCGTATCACTAATGGCACCGCTGGTATTATCGAAATAGACATCAATACCATTTGGGCATGTAGTAGTTAGCTTTTCATCAAGGCCTTCGCTTCGGTAGTCAATGGCGTGGTCATACTGAAACGCCTCTTGGCAAAGTCGAATCTTTTCAGGGCCACCGGTGATTCCCACTGTGCGGCATTGTTTGATCTTGGCGATTTGGCCCACACATGAGCCAACAGCCCCGGCTGCCGTGGAGACAACCACAGTGTCCCCAGAGGTGGGTTGGCCAACCTCCAAGAGTCCAAAATAGGCTGTCATGCCATTCAGGCCCAGCACACCCAGTGAGGTGGATATAGGCAGCTTGTCAGCATTCACCTTGCGCTGGATGGTGCTAGCATCGGCAACAATGTATTCCTGCCAGCCAAACATACCAGTGACATAATCACCTGCCTTAAATTCAGGGTCACGGGACTCAACAACCTGGCCGACAGCCAGGGCTCGCATCACGCCATCGAGCGGAACTGGTTCGGCATAATTAGCAACACTGCTGACCCAGCCTCGCATTGCTGGCTCAACCGAAAGAAAGATATTGCGAATAAGAATTTGTCTGTCGTTCAGACTGGGGACTGACGTTTCAACAATCTCAAAGTGTTCTGCCTGAGGTATTCCAGAAGGTCTCTCCTTGAGTCGGACCTGCCGGTTAATTGATAGATTCATATCAGTCCTGTTTATTCCAGCCTGGTTGCTAAACCTGCACTTTTGTTTCTGGTTTTAATTGTAAGTAAAAAGCTTTACTGACTAATATTACATGATTTAATCTATTTCTCATGGCATTTGAAAAAAACTATACCGTTAAACTCACCGAAGATTCTTTTCGTCGCATGGATGAAGAATCCGATGAAAAATTCTATGCCATTCCACGATTTACCAGCCATATCGATTGTTTTGCAATGGATGCCATCACTGATCTTTATCGGCAACACCTCCCGAATAATGCGGTCATTCTGGATTTAATGAGCAGCTTGTTCAGTCATCTTCCTGAAGATGTAAGTTACCAGCGAGTAGTTGGTCTTGGTATGAACGCAAGGGAACTGGCCAATAATAAGCAGCTTACTGAAACGGTAGTACATGACCTAAATGCCGAACCAACACTTCCCTTTGACGACGACGAATTTGGTGCAGGTTTACTCTGTGTTTCCATAGATTATTTGATCCACCCCATTACCGTTCTAAAAGAAATGGGACGTGTATTAAAAAGCGATTCCCCTTTGATTATTACCTACTCAGACCGGTACTTTGAGACAAAGGCTACGGCGGCTTGGTTGTCTCTAACAGATGAGCAGCGGGGATATCTGATTAAATCATTTCTTGTTGAAGCGGGGTGCTTTGAAAATATTCAGATGATGGATTGTAGCCCTGAGTTCGGAGATCCACTGTATGCGATTGTGGTCAGGGTGGTTTAGTCAGCTGGATTTTTTGTTAGCCGATTTTTCCATGTAATTCACCAAGGTTTTCTACAGTTAATGTTGGCTCAATCCCCCATGGGTCAAAAATGGAATTTTTTGAACGTTTCACCCATGCGGCGTTCATACCGGCTGAAATTGCACCTATGACATCAAATGGATTGCTTGAGATTAACCAGGCTTCACCGCCTTTAGCTCCAGACTCTCGTAAGAAATGGCTGTATACAGCAGGACTTGGTTTAAAAGACTTGAGATCATCAACACTAATAACTCCTTGAAAATAATCCCTTATACCTGCCGCAACAAGTAGGTTTTCAATGTCATCTGCGGTACCGTTTGAAAAAGAAAACAATCTATAATTATTTGCTTTTAATCTTCTCAGGCCGTCTTCTACATCATTGAATACAGGGAGCGATCGGTAGCTTGAAAGCAATATTTCCTTTTGCTTTTTCGTGAGATCGACTTCATAAAACATGCACGTGTAATCAAGAGCATTGCTAGTGCAAACAGCAAAGGGCTCATAATTCTGCATTAACCCTCGGCGAAAAGAATATTCCAACTGTTTTTCACGCCAAGTTTGCGAGAAATTTGTTGCTTTCCTCCCAATCAATTCCTGTAATGCAGCAACCAGTCCATGGGTATCTATTAATGTCCCGTAAACATCAAAAGCAATTGTCACCGACATTAGTTTTCCCTCATGAATTTAATGGTTAACGTTTAGGTTGAGGGGCAGAGGAGTTTAAGGGCGATTTTTTTGCCTCTGACGAAGGAGGAGAACTAGCAAAAAGAGTGCACGGCTCCAAAGTTCCTTCGACTCGTTTGTTAGGCCGATAGTATTATTTGAGTTCGACTTGAATATCTACTTTTACCCCGTTGGTGAGAGTGTTATAGACGGGAGAAAATGATGCGAGAGATTTGATCTCATCCAGATCCTTTTCATTGGCCTTCATTTTGAACTTTACGCGAATCTCGGTGAACCCTTTCGGTACATCTGCCAATCCTAAAAATCCACGAAGGTCTATATCGCCTTCCAACTCGGACTCCAATTCTTGTATCTCGATACCACGAACAGCAGCGTGGGCCACCATGCTCGTAGTCACGCAACCGGCGAGAGCATGCAGTAAATGCTCAACGGGATTCGCGCCTTCATCTCCACCTGCAAGAATGGCAGGCTCGTCAGCATGTAATTCAAACGTCTGTTTGTGGTCGATATCCTGCTTGGCAGCGTAAAATTCTGTCACCGTTGTGCAGTTATGGGCTGCATCAACCCATTTATTAGAAGCTCGAAATTTACAGTGACCAAGTTCTGGATCCTCCTTGATTGCATTCAATGTCCCCATTAGGACGTCAAGGTTGATGCCGTTTATCTTTTTACTTTTATCGTCTGTATTGCAGGTAGTCATGCTTATCTCCTGCTGGTTTGTTTTTGAATTATGAGCACTGCTGCTCGCGATTCGGATCAGACCAAACCTTAGGTAGGACATTATTATAGAACATTGAATACAGACCACGATTACCGTTTTTTAAAATAACTTACCGGCTGTAAGCATAGTTATTGGGCCTAACGTCGAAAATCAGCCGTCCGTGTAGCGGGGGAGAATTGTGGTATTAGCCGAAAACGAAATACCGCGGAAATGGGTTGACTGAAGTTGTCTTGTTAGGCTATTCACTTGAAACTGTTTCAGTAAACATCCTATAAGTGATGTTCTATTTCTTTAGATAAGAAATCATTGTGTCAACATCACTACACTCAAATGGGTCATCTGGGCAATCATCCATCATCCCAGCTTCAGAAAATATTTTCTTTATTTCCCCATTTACTACATAGGCAGAATAACGCCATGACAGTTTACCGAACCCAACGTTTTCCTTTTTAACCAACATTCCCATCAAGCGAGTAAAATCTGCATGTGCATCAGGTAACATTTTTACATTATTAATACCTAAATTTTTCGCCCACTGAATCACGGTAAAGGGAGTGTTAACGCTCAAGCAGTACACTTCATCAATACCTAGTGATTTCAATTCATCATACTTGGCTTCATAGTCAGGCAAATGAGTACTAGAGTTCGTCCGAGTAAATGCAGCTGGCAGTGAAAATATAATGATATTTTTACCCGGGAATATGTCTTCCGTTGAAATATCCTGCCAGCGGAATGGATTTTTCCCGTTAACGCTTTCACCGCGGACTTTTATTTTAAACGTAACATTTGGTACATTCTCACTCATAATTTTCTCGTTTTCTTAAAATAAAGTGCTAAATTTTTAAAGGGCCTAACGCCGCTATAATTGCCATTTTTTGTGAAGTGGAGTTTTTCGGTAAAGTGGCGAAGCCTCCGCAAAATGGAGCGTAGCAAAAAATGTCCGATTGACAGAATTGTTAGCTACGGTGCTATGGCTGTTTGTCAAAGACTTTAACGCCCTCTGGTATATCATACCAACTTAACTTTTCACTTACCCAAACATGTGCTGTAGGTTCAAATATACTAGCGTCAGTCATATTCACTGGCTTGAGTTTCAGTTTCACCGTTGACTGATCATCAGGATTAAAGTGGTACACACGGTTTCCACAGCGCGGACAAAATTTTGCGCTATTCTTGTTGCCACTATCTGCAGAACGACTCCATTCTTTTAGTTCGCCACTGAATTCGATTGCATTCGTGTCAATTATAGCAGTGACACTAAATGGGCTCGTAGATAATTTTTGGCATTCTGTGCAATGGCAAGCGAGTACCATTTTTGGTGGTTCAGTCAATTTATATGTGACTTGCCCACATTGGCAAGAACCATCGATTGGATATTGCATGATCATTGTGCTCCTGCCCAATTTTTATACAGCTAATGCTTGAGATCAAGGGCTGCATGAACGCACGAAGTGCGTGGAATGCAGCCGAGTGCAGCGATTGGTTAGAGCTTTTGCTCTCTGTGTTTATTTAACAAGCTCTATCCCTTTATCTGTAATTTTTATTTTTCCCTGTTTATATAGACTTCCGATTGCCTGCTTAAACACTTTTTTACTTACTTGAAACGCATGCTCAATGTCTTCAGGGGAACTTTTATCGTTAAACCCGCTTTTCCCACCAGCAGTCTTAAGATGTTCCATAATTTTTCCGGTAGTAGAAAAAACATGCCTGCCTTTTTTTGGCTGCAAGGAAACATCTATCTTTCCATCTTCTCTAACAAGTTTTATATATGCTTTGAGTTCTTGGCCTTTTTGGTACTCTTCATAAACCTGAGTTCCATAAACCAATCCTATGTACTCATCATTTATGATTACTTTTATTCCCAAATCTGTAAAAGTATCTATCTCTACATCTATTTCCTGCCATTCAGTAAACACGCCAGGCTCAACCGTTTCTTTAAAAACCTTATAATCATCTCTCATTGTGCAACCATAATTTATGTTTCATTATTTATCTATTTACTTCTAACGCCGCCATAAGGGGCGCGCGCTGTTAGCGCGTCCCAGGCCATGTTTTTCAATGGCCGATTTCATGGCCTTGTTAAGCGGCGCCATGTTTTTCTTTCATTCTCTTAATTGATTCGAGCAGTTCATACGCTATTTGTCGAGCGCTGAACTTCTCTACGTCTATAACAGGTTCTTCAGATGTGCCGTCGTGGGATATCCAACCGATGGTGTTGTCTCGGCTTAGATTTGCATATGCCTCATCCAACTCAGGATCAACATGTGCGCCACCATCCTTATTAGATAAGGCAAGCACGAGTTCTCTCCGATTAAACTTCTGCTTCTTTTTGTCAGCAATAACAACCTCATTCCACCAGTCAGGAAATTTGACAAACTTGTACGCACGATTTGACGAGCCGTCTGCTAGGGGCGCGTGATAGGAAGCCCCACTTCCACTACTAACTCGTAAACCGACCAACCCATGATGGGACATAAGGTTTTTTCGATCATAAGGGTTCGCACTATTTAAAAATGAATGACCTCCCTTCCAGCCCAGCAAACCTAATAGAGATTTGGAGTTTTTCGTATCATGAAGCAAGACTCGAACCGAAACTGCAAGACGCTTTGCCTCACCAGTTTTACCGGAATCGAATGCAGCGCTGGACACCTCCAGAAAACCAATTGTATCTTCAAGATGTGTGAGTAGTTCTTGTCTCGTCTGTTTAACTTTCGGCATAATCTTTATTCTGATAAAGCCACTTAATAGTGTGTTAATGAGGCCTTCGGCCTCATAATAATGATTATCAGGTCACCAGCGTAATTTATTATTCTGGTCTGACTAATTCTTTCTAACACCTTGATTATATTAATTAACCCAATAAACACTAGACTGTTTCGGCCTATTATCGGGTACGCTTTTTCTTTGTAGACATTGATTTTTTGAAAAAAGCTGGATTACTGTATGCATGTACAATAATCGGAAAAGGAGTTTCGCAATGTCTTCATTACCGTTCCTTCGATCAGTACGGGAGTACATGTTGGTTAGACGTTGCAGTCTGAGAACCATAAAGTCTTATTTATATTGGATCAAGTACTATAGAACGGTACAGCAGCAATTGGGGCATGCTGATGTTAAGACAACAGAAATATATACCCATGTACTGAAACAGGGTGCTTATGGTGTAAGAAGCCCCTTAAGTGACCTTCTCAGTCAATCCTAAAGAAAGTTTTTGCAGCGGCTGTGGTTTTTTCTGCAACTTCCAACGCAGATTCGTTGCGATGTTCTGCAACCCCATCTAATACCCAAGGCAGGAAAGCCGGCTCATTTCGCCCACCCTTGGGTTTTGGCTTCATTGTTCTTGGTGTTAGGTAAGGCGAATCAGTTTCCAGCATTAACCGGTGTAGAGGAATATTGTTAACCAGTCGTTGGAGTTCCAGTCCTCGGCGCTCGTCGCAGACCCAGCCAGTAATACCAATATGCAGGTCGATATCGAGGTAGTTAAACAGGGCGGTTTTATCACCGGTAAAACAGTGAATCACACCATCAACCAGGTGGTCGCGATATTGTTTGAGTATGTCAAATTGCCGCTGGTGGGCATCTCGTTCGTGCATAAACACGGGGAGCTGTAATTCAATGGCTAACTCAAGCTGGGCTTCAAAGACTTTTCCCTGATCTGCTGGTGTAGAGAAGTTGCGGTTGAAGTCGAGCCCGGTTTCACCAATGGCCACGACGGAGTTGTTCTCAGCCAGTGCTTTTAAGTGGTTTAAGGTATCGCTGTTAAAGTGTTTTGCATCATGTGGATGTACACCACAGGTGCTGTAAAGCATATTAGGGAAGTTGTTGGCGAGCTTTTGAGTGAGTTTGAAGACTCTGTCACTTTCTTCTTCACTGGTACCGGTGAGAATTAATTGGCTGACATTGGCGTCCTGGGCTCGACGTAATACGTCCTCCAGATCTTTTTCAAATCGTTTGTTACTGAGATTTACGCCGATATCAACGAGGGGTGCTGGGCTGGTGTGCAGGTCGGTCATAACAGTTGATTTTGTTCTTTTTCGCTAAGGATGCGTTCATTGTTGTCTAGATGGTGAGCGTAGATCACGGAGAAGGCCAGTACATTTTGTACATAGTTTCTGGTTTCTCGGAAGGGGATGGTTTCTATCCAGGCATCGAAGGGAAGTTTGCTTTCTGTTTCTTTCAGCCAGCGGTCTACCCTGTGTGGCCCAGCGTTATAGGCTGCGGTAGCGAGTATTCGGTTGTTGTCAAAACGCTTGAGCATCTCACTGTAGTAACGGCTGCCCAAGGTAATGTTCATTTCTGGCTCATGGAGTTCATGGCTACCTCGATAACGAACACCATTTTTGCGCGCAGTTTGTTTTGCTGTGGCTGGCATCAATTGCATAAGCCCTTTTGCGCCAGCGGGGGAGTTTGCATCGTGGGCGAGTGCGCTTTCCTGTCGTGCTACAGCAAACAGTAGGTGAATAGGCACACCGGTTTTATTGGCATGGCGCTTGAAGCTCTCTTTGAACGCCAGCGGGAAACGCAGGTCAATATCATCCCAGTAGCCGGCGCGGATCATGCTGGTAATGACACCATTGTGCCATTGCCAGTGTCGGGCTAAATGGGCGGCAGTGATCCACTCCGTTTCACTGAAGTTACGGGTAACATAGCGCCATTCGCGCCGAGCAAAAAAGTATTCATCATGGTAAATAAGCTCGCGGGTGCGAATAAAACCGAAGAGCTGTTCAAGTTGAGCAATTTGTTCTGAGCTGGCAGCGGTTTTACGGTGAGCCATGCTGTAGTCATAGTCGAGCCATTCACTGGTAAGGAAGCCGTAGAAACTGCGGGTGACAGACAGTTGCTCATAGGTATCATCTGTGGACGATGGTTGCTTGTCAGCGGTGGTTGAATTGAGTTGGAGGGCACGTGTTTTCCAATAGCGCCAGCGATTATCTTGCTGTAACTCATTGGGCATGCGGTCAATCCATTGCAATACGTCATGCCAGCGGGCTTCACGCATAGCCTCTCTCGTACGCCATTCAAGAAGTGCTACATCGACATATTCAAGATTATCTGTCAGGTAGTTGTCGGCAGATGTCACGTGTTCCTGGGCGTACAGCCCCTTCACCAATGAGGTGATGATTTGATTCTTTTGTGTGGGTGTAAAGGTGTGTATTTGCTGGTAGCGACTCCAGTGTTTAAGTGCGGTAGTTGCATCGACTCGTGCGAGATGCCTGAGCCCATGAGTGATGACTTCGTAAACTGCTTGGTTATTATTCTTCAGTGTATATTTATTAAAAAAAGCATAGTCGCCGACCAATCGGTGATTGCGGTCGATACTGTAAAATTTCTTAGCCAGCTCCTGATAACGAGTGGAGGTAAAAAAGCGTTGAAGATAGCGGGCAAGCTGGTACTGATGGTTGAGCACAGAGCTTGTGTAGCGTTGCCAGGCAATAGGTTCGGTTATCTGATTATTCTCAATCAGCCAGCCAAAGAGTTTGTCGCAGCCCTTGGGCTGAGACTTTCCCACGGACCAGAGTTTTAGCCCGTCGATAATGGCATCTGATCGATCACCGTGGCGGATACGTGCCAAGTGGTAATAACATTGTTGCTCGGTAGTTGCTTTATTGGATTGGTAGTCTCTGAGGTAGTCCTGCCAGTGATCTTTGCTTCGGAGTGTTTCCAGCCATCGGTAACGGAGCCTGACTGCGATAGGCGTGCCGTCGTGTTTAGACAAGAAATTCTTAACATCCCGTTTGGGGAGTCGTCTCAGTCGCGCAGACAGTTCTGTATATTCCAGATAAGGTCGAAGCGAGTAATTACCGATGCGAGAGAGGATGCTCTTGTATTTGCTTTGGTCACCCTTTGACAGGGCGGCTTTTGCTTCTTGGTATAATTCCCGTTGTTCATCCAGAGATAAACTGCCGGCAATGGATAAATTGGGCGCTACAAATAACAGTGCCAAGAGAAGCAGAGTAGATAATTGAAGGTTACAGGCTCTTAAGCCAGTGCATCGGTCCATGGTGGTTCGCATCATTGCTTGTTAAGAGCTCGTCGGTTAAAACGATGTCATTCCATTTTTGGGTTATGTATTCGGGCTATGATAGTCAGTTAGTGGCTGATATTACAGGGCGAATAGCCAGTATTTTTTAAATCCGAACTGCCAGTACATCGCAGTTGGAGCCATGTAAAACACCTGTGGCAGTAGAGCCAAACAGTAGGCTCAGGCCGTGGCGACCATGGCTTCCTACTACCACGAGATCAACATTGTTTTCTGTGGCAAAACGATGCATTTCATGGGCGGGTTGACCGATAATGACATGCTGGTTCTCAGGGGTGACATTTAACTCCTTGCCAATAGTGTCTAAACGAGCCTTAGCGCGATCTTCGAGTTGGTTCTGGACATCGGTAAGGTCCATGGGGATATCGCCGCCGTAGGCAAATGAGAGCGGCTCCTGAACATGAACCAGACTCACTTTATGAGTACCACCTGTAAAGAGAGACTTGACTCGGTCAACCACTTGCTGTGACTCTTCGGATAAATCCAAGCCAACGAGTATATGTTTATAGGCAGACATAGAGTTGCTTCCATTGTTTGTTGGGAGTTGAAATCAATTAGTCCTAATGAAGTTGTAGCAGACAATGACCTATTTGTTAATAGCCTTTGTATTGGCCATCATCCTGTCACCGTTAATGTGGTTCCGCCAGTCACCGCGTCAGAAACTGATCACAGCCATGCGACAGAAGGCTGCAGCAAAGGGATTGAGGGTTAAGTTGAGTAAGCCTGCCGATGCCCGGGAGGGGGAGGGACGGCTTGAATACGTGACCTATACCCTTCCCTGGAATCCAGGGTCTGACCCTTCTGGAGAACCACGTATGGAAAAGTGGTTATTACTGAAGGATACTCATAGGGGAGACCCTTCGCCTTGGGCTGAGTGGCAATGGATGGGCAGGGAATCCAACGATAGTCTGGTCAGCTGTATTGGTTCTACACTTGAGAAGCTTCCCAAGGATGTGGTCGCTCTGGAAGCTAGCTCAGAGGGTGTTCGAATCTACTGGCAGGAACGGGATGATTTGAACGATGTTGGTGTGGTTAGTCACCAATTATCTGTCCTGAGAGACGCAATCCGAAGCTGAGTGATATCACCAGTAATTACAAAGTATATTAAAAATTTCCTTGACCAACCCACCTGAGGCACATGTATATTCGCCTCCTTAGGTGGGGTTTATGGTACTTCAATCCCACTTTAATCAATCAAATCACAGAGTAAATGACAGTTTTATGGGTAAATCACTCGTTATTGTTGAGTCACCAGCCAAGGCTAAGACAATCAATAAGTATCTGGGCAATGACTTTATTGTTAAGTCCAGCGTCGGCCATATTCGTGACTTACCCACCGGTGGCGGCGGTAAGACTGTAGACCCGAAAGAGCGTGCAAAAGCTGCCGCGATTACCCGAAAGTTGTCGCCTGAAGAAAAGATCGTACACAAAGCACGTAAAGCCAAGACCCAGCTTGTCAGCCGAATGGGTGTGGACCCTGAGAATGGCTGGAAAGCCCGTTACGAAATTTTGCCGGGTAAAGAAAAAGTCGTTACTGAATTGAAAAAGTTGGCTAAAGATGCCGACACAATTTATCTCGCAACGGATTTGGATCGCGAGGGAGAGGCCATTGCCTGGCACCTGAGAGAGGCAATTGGTGGTGACCATGGTCGCTATAAACGAGTCGTGTTTAACGAAATCACGAAGAAGGCGATTCAAGAGGCATTTTCTCAACCCTCTGAACTTGATGATAACCGTGTTAATGCCCAGCAAGCCCGTCGCTTTCTCGATCGAGTGGTAGGCTTTATGGTGTCCCCCCTGCTTTGGAGCAAGGTGGCACGTGGTTTGTCCGCAGGACGTGTACAGTCAGTCGCCGTGAAGTTAATTGTTGAGCGTGAGCGTGAAATCAGGGCATTTGTCCCTGATGAATACTGGACGCTGCATGCTGATTTAGAAACGGAGATTGAAGATAAAATCCGTTTCGAAGTTAAAAGGCAGGCCGGTAAAAACTTTCTGCCCAAGAATAAGGTGCAGACAGAAGCAGCAGTTGATGTACTGAGAACGGCTGAATATCAGGTCAGCAATCGTGAGGATAAGCCCACCGGTAGCAAGCCCTCAGCGCCATTTATTACGTCTACCCTACAGCAGGCAGCGAGTACTCGTCTGGGTTATGGGGTAAAGAAAACCATGATCTCGGCTCAGCGACTCTACGAGGCGGGCTACATCACTTACATGCGTACAGATTCTACTAATTTGAGCGCTGAAGCCGTTGAGGTTTGTCGCGACTTTATTCAAACGCGCTATGGTGATGATTACTTGCCAGAGACCCCCAATGTTTACAGTAGTAAATCGGGGGCTCAGGAAGCGCACGAGGCTATTCGCCCATCCAATATTGATATTGTGCCCAGCGACTTGGTGGGCATGGAAGAGGAATCCAAAAAGCTTTACCGGTTAATTTGGCAACAATTTGTCGCCTGTCAGATGACTCCTGCACAATTTACCAGTACCACGGTGAAAGTAACGGCAGGTAATTTCGAATTGCGTGCCAAGGGACGGATCACTCGGTTTGATGGCTATTTAAAAGTGCTCCCAGCGCTGGCCAAGAAAAATGATGATGTCGAATTGCCGGACATGACGGTGGGTGACAAACTGGCAATGAACGTACTGATTCCACTACAGCATTTTACTAAGCCATCCGCGCGCTATTCCGAAGCGGCCTTGGTCAAGGAGCTGGAGAAGCGTGGTATTGGTCGTCCGTCTACTTATGCATCTATTATTTCTACGATTCAGGATAGAGGATATGTCCGGATCGAAAATAAACGTTTTTATGCCGAAAAAATTGGCGATATTGTCACGGGTCGGCTGACGGAGAATTTTTCTGATCTGATGGACTATGGTTTTACCGCCAGCATGGAAGAATATCTGGATGAGATTGCCGAGGGAGAGCTGGATTGGAAGGTGGTGCTGGATCGTTTCTATGCCGATTTTTCAGGAAAGCTTGCCAAGGCAGAAGCATCTGAGGGTGGGATGCGTCCCAATGAACCCTCTCTGACGGATATTCCTTGCCCCAAGTGTGATCGTCCAATGATGATCCGCAGTGGTTCTACTGGTGTCTTCCTGGGATGTTCAGGTTATAGCCTTCCGCCGAAAGAGCGTTGTAAGGGCACTCTCAACCTTTCTTCAGGCGATGAAGCCGTTAATGTGGACGAGGATGATGAAGCTGAATCTAAACAGTTGATCCACAAGCATCGCTGCAAAATTTGTAATACCGCGATGGATAGTTATCTGATTGATGAGGCCCGCAAACTTCACATCTGTGGTAATAATCCGGACTGTGAAGGTTATGAGGTCGAAGCAGGAAGCTTCAAGCTTAAGGGCTATGAAGGGCCACTTATTGAGTGTGACAAATGCGGTAATGATATGCAGCTGAAGTCTGGTCGATTTGGTAAGTATTTTGGCTGTACCAATGAGGATTGTAAGAATACCCGGAAACTGTTGAGAAGTGGTCAGGCTGCACCACCCAAAATGGATCCCGTGCCGATGCCAGAACTGGCCTGTGTGAAAGTGGAAGATCACTATATTTTACGTGATGGAGCCTCGGGCTTATTTTTGGCTGCCAGTAAATTTCCGAAACACCGTGAGACACGGGCTCCTCTGGTTGCTGAATTGTTGCCTCATAAAGATGAAATTGACCCAAAATATACTTTTCTGTTCAGTGCGCCGGTAAAAGACCCTGACGGCTTAAAAACGGTTGTGCGTTATAGCCGCAAGACGGCGGAGCAGTATGTGCAGTCGGAAGAAGACGGCAAAGCAACGGGTTGGAAGGCGTTTTACGACAATGGTAGCTGGCGTGAGACAGATGGCCGCAAAGGTAAAAAGAAGTAAGAGGGGACCGTTGTGAATGCGTATCTCTCAGCTGTTAATCAAAAGCTGTATTTCAGTAGGCTGCTGTTAGGGCAACTTCAACCTGACCATAACTGCACGGCCCAACTGGAAGAAGTTCTGTGTGAGTCGGTGCTCTATCAGTTGTTCTGTGCTTATCATCATTATTTGCGAGAGGTAGCCACCACTTATCAGTTCAAGTCGCCAGAGTCTATTTTGATAGTGAATGATTTGGTCTCATGTCTCGCGAGTATTAATAAACATCCAGGGGAAGCACAGGAAATGTCCAACCTGGAGAATAATCCAGATAGCTGGCTTTGCCAGATGCTGTCTGCTTATGAACAGTTGTCCCAACCACCCCAGCAGAAAGCCAACACAGCCGAATTCAGCCCTATTGCTGTGACGCAGGTGGATCAGCAGGATGATGCTGTTACTTTGGGAGAGAAGCAGCTCAGGCGATGGTATGAGCACTTTGAAGAGATGGTGGATCGCCATCGATCATTGATGATTGAGTGTTAGGCTATTTGTGTGTGATGGCTTTCTGCACTTAAAGAAGTATTCAAAGCCATAGGAAGCGTGCTCGGGGTTAATAACGGCGTGTGACCCTGTTACAATTCGATGGTCTAATCTGTCAAATTCTCAACTGGAATAACAAATGTCTCGTTCTCTTTTCGAAATCGTGGTGTTGCCTAATGGTGATATTGCACTTCAGCGTGCTAACGAAAAAGATGAGCCGTTAATCAGCATAAGCTTCTCCGATGAGGTTCAGGAATTTCTACTGGAAGCCAAAATGGATGTGGCAAAAGTGATGATCGATTCAGGTATTGAGTTATTTGAGCAGTTGGGCTCGGAAGGTATGTCGATGGAAGAGGGTAGCCTGGAAACAGGTAGCCCCCGTGTACTGCACTAAACGCTATTTGCTTTAAGTGCTGCCTTTGCCCAGCTAGAAACTACCTTTCAGCTATACCGTTTGGGTACGAATCACACCTACCCCAAGCCCTTCAATTGAGAAGTCTTGTTCGCGCAAATCAACCAGGATAGGTTCAAGTTCTTCATTCTCTGGTAACAGTATAATTTCGTGGCGCTTACGAGTTTTCTTGAAGCGCTTTACAGTGACTTCATCTTCAATACGCGCTACAACGATCTGACCATTTTCAGCAGTTTCTGCCTTATGGACTGCCAGTAGGTCTCCATCCATGATGCCTACATCTTTCATACTCATACCGTGAACTCGCAGTAGGTAGTCAGCCTGGGGGTAAAACATATTTGCAGCGACTTCCAAATAATCTTCAATATTTTCCACGGCTAAAATTGGCTCTCCAGCAGCTACCCTACCGATTAGAGGAAGACCTGATTGTTCCTCTTCAAGAATCCTGATACCACGGGAAGTGCCAGAAATCATTTCGATAACACCCTTACGAGCCAAGGCTCTAAGATGTTCTTCAGCGGCGTTGGGTGACTTAAATCCCAGCTCATTGGCAATTTCAGCTCGGGTGGGGGGATAGCCAGTATTCTCGATATGCTGTTTGATCAGATCGTAGATTTGTTGCTGTCTAGCGGTGAGTGCTGCTCTGGCCATGATGTACCCCATTGAGTTGAATGATGACTATTTTTAATGAGTCGCTTTCGGCCGGAGCCACAAATGATCTGTGCAAAGCAACAACTGTAAATAAATATAGCCTGTATCAAAAAACAGTATATGGGGAAATTGCAATATTTGCCAAAGGTTTTTTTAAGGGGCTCCTGGATAATAAATTACAGGTGACAGGCTATACTTAAGTGTCTGTTTGTAAGATTAAAATATGCTTGATGTGGCCAGAAAAATAACTACAAAAGTTTTAGTTGGTGATGCGACAGCAAGTGCTATGGTAGTACTCACAGGCATAAAATAGCGGTAAGTAAGGAGGTTGTATGGACGAAGCCAAAATCCCCGAGGCATGGCGTGTATTGCGCATCCAGTCAGAGTTGGTGGACGGTATTGAGTCTCTTGC
>MAAC01019568.1_pt1 | contig 16968 bp, 16 predicted proteins | sample 1115981 | NCBI WGS metagenome assembly MAAC01 (sample SAMN04961126, study PRJNA320927) | seawater metagenome | isolation source: sample BD02T64 sea water enriched with oil for 64 days | place: USA:Gulf of Mexico | collected 2013-07-27 | reverse complement strand
TGTCGTCTTCGTGCTCGACACCACCGGATCGATGGGCGGGCTGATCGAAGGCGCGAAACAAAAAATCTGGGCAATCGCAAATCAGATATCACAAGCACAGCAGACGCCGACTATCCGGTTCGGGCTCGTTGGATATCGCGATCGTGGGGATGACTATGTGACGACCATGACCGCGTTGACCGAAGATATCGATACGGTCTACGCCGACCTGATGAACTATAAAGCCCAAGGCGGCGGCGACACGCCAGAATCGGTCAACGAGGCTTTGTTTGCTGCGGTCGAACGCTTCGATTGGTCCCCGCAAGAGGGTTCGTTAAAACTGATCTATCTCGTGGGCGATGCCCCTCCAAAGATGGGATACAAGGATGATGTGAAGTACCAGGCATCGTGCCGATTGGCGTATGAGCAGGGCATCAACATCAACACCATCCAGTGCGGTTCGCTCCGAGGCACAAAGGAAATCTGGCAAGAGATCGCCCAGCTCGCCAACGGCGCATACGCAGCAATCGAGCAGGACGGCGGCGTGGTCGCCGTTTCCACGCCATACGATGAACAACTGACCAAACTCGATACGGATATTCGTGCAACCATGCTCGATTATGGCGACTCAGAAGTGTTCGCCTACCAGGCAAATAAACGGGCTCTGTCCGGCAGCATCAGCTCCAATGCAGCTCCAGAAGCAGCAGCCGATCGCGCGGTGTACAACCTATCTGATGCCGGCCGCAGAAACATGCTCGGCAAGCAAGAACTCGTCGATGACATCGCCAATGGCGTGATTGATTTCGAAGAAATCATAAATGATCAACTCCCCAAGGAACTCCAGTCATTGACAGACGAAGAACTCAAGGAAGAGGTTGAACGCAGACAGGCCAAACGCGCGGATTTGAGCAGGACAATAAAAGAGATCGCCGCCAAGCGGGCCGCGTATCTCCTCGCCAATCAGCCCGTGTCTGCCAAGGACGGGTTCGACCAAAAGGTGCTCGAAGCATTGGTCGAACAAGGTGCCCGCGTGGGGATCGAGTTCAAATCGGACAAATCACAAAGCAAATCACAAAGCAAAACGAAGGGCGAATCGAAAGAAGAACCTAAAGATAAGCCGATAGAACCAACAGACGACTGATTCCGTTATGAAATCCCATATCATTCATCAACCAAAAGGAGCACACCATGAAGATTCTCTCCACACTCGCCTTTTCGGCGGCCATGCTGATCGCCCTGCCAGGGCTCGCCGACGAGACCGCATTAACGATCTATTCGTCGGCACAGCCCGGCGCGATCTCTCCCGATCTCTACCGCCCAATCCCCGGTGGCGGCATCCGCGGGTACAACGGATTCCGCCAGATACCCGGCTACGCCATCATCAAGCAACAACGCGATCTCGACATCGAAGTCGGTATCTCGAACATTAGCTTCTCGGGCGTCGCAGCACTGCTCGATCCGACGACGGTCATGTTCGAATCACTCACTGATCCCCAAGGCACTTCTGTGCTCGAACAGGATTACCGGTTTGATCTTTTGAGCATGGACAAGATGCTCGAACGCTATATCGACAAAGAAATCATCTGGGGCGGGCAGAGCGTCAAGCTCTTGTCCGTGTCAGCGGGCGGCATGCTCCTCCAACGCGAGAACGGCGAGATCGAGTTCCAGCAAGGATACCACGGCGTGCGGTTCCCGTCGATGGCCAAAGGGCTCATCCTCAAGCCGACGCTCAACTGGATGATCCAATCGCAAGCTGGAGGGCAACAAGAAACCCGCATCTCCTATCAAACCAGCGGCATCACCTGGTGGGCCGATTACAACATCATCTATAAAGACGGCGACGACGCCAACCACGGCACACTCGATCTGAGCGCATGGGTCTCGATCCTCAACCAATCCGGAGGCACCTACGAAAACGCAACGCTCAAGCTTGTTGCTGGCGATGTGCACAGAGCACAACCAAATGTGCAATATGCTGGGCAATTAGAGCGGAGCTTCAACAGTATGGGGAGCATGAAATCCGCGCCAGGATTCGAAGAAAAATCATTCTTCGAGTATCACCTCTACACGCTCGGACGCCCAACCACCATCCCCGATCGTTCAACCAAGCAGATCGAACTCTTCGAGTCGGCTAAAAACGTTCCGGTCGAAAAGAAGATGCTCTACGACGGCTCAAAGATGTTCCGAAACTACGGCGGCATCCAGAATGGAAAAGACTTCGGTATCACCTCCAACGCAAAGATTGAGGTGTTCTTGGCCTTCGAAAATAGTGAAGAAGATGGGCTCGGCATTCCGTTGCCATCAGGGCGCATCCGTGTGAGCAAGCTCGACGAGGCCGACGGCTCGTTCGAGTTCATCGGCGAAGACACCATCGATCACACGCCCAAGGACGAAGAAGTGATGATCAAGCTCGGCAACGCGTTCGATGTCGTGGGCGAACGCCGACAGACCTCGTTCACGCGTGGGAAGAGCTGGATCGTCGAGTCCTTCGAGATCAAGATCCGCAATCACAAAGACCAAGCCGTCGAGGTGCAGATCCAAGAGCATCTCTACCGTTGGACCAACGCGAAGATCACCAATAGTTCGCACAATCTTGTAATGCTCGATACGCGTACGATGCACATTCCGGTCACGATCGAAAAAGACGGCGAGACCATCGTCACCTACACCGTGCGGTATGATTGGGAATAATCAGGAGCCTCTATGTCACTGGGCATTATTTTAGTTGTTGAAGACGACGACGCGATTCGGCGAGGATTAGCCGATGCGTTGTCGTATTCTGGATACACCACCCACGACGCCGCCGATGGCGCAGCGGGTTTAGAGCTTGTTTTATCGACCGATGCAGATTTGGTGTTGCTCGATATCATGATGCCCAAGATGGACGGGCTCGAGGTGCTCGCCGAGCTGCGAAAGGTCAAGCCATCCCAGCCTGTGATCTTCCTCACCGCGCGGGGTGAAGAATACGACCGCATCCAAGGGCTCAAACTCGGCGCCGATGACTATATCGTCAAGCCCTTTAGCATTGATGAGTTGCTCGCAAGGGTAGAAGCGGTGCTCCGCCGATCACCCGGCAGGCCGACGAGTCGATCGACCGTCACGATCGCGGGCAGGGAGATCGATTTCGAACGCCGCGAGGTTGTCTTGCCGGGCGGGATTCGAAAATCATTCACCGAACGCGAATGCGAGGTGCTCGGTTTCTTGGCGTCCAACGCCGGGCGTGCGGTGTCACGTGAAGAACTCCTCCAAACCGTTTGGGGCTTGGATCCAAGGGGCACACACACCCGAACGGTCGATATGACCATCGCCCGCCTGCGAGAAACCCTCGACGATGAACCAACGAACCCGAGCGTTATCAAGACCGTTCGAGGCAAGGGCTACATGCTCGCTTCACCAGATGAAAACACGGCCAGCGGAGACAACAAGTGAATACCCGGCGCGTCATGACCTGGCTGATCTTCTGGAGCAGCGTCGCGCTTGCACTCGCCGCTTTGGCGTGGGTATCGGTCGAGGTCGTCGCGCTCGAGAAACGTGAAGCCACCGCACAGGTGCAGGCGTCGCGTCAAGAGTCAATCCGTCGGGCGCTCTGGCGGATGGATTCGCGCATGGCACCGATCCTTGCGATCGAGGCATCACGACCGTTTACCGATTACAAAGCACTCGAGGGTGCTCGTTCTTCGTGGCTACGCAGCGCCGGAATCAACAACCAAAGCCAGTACACTGGCAGCACAAACTATTCATACGCCAATACCTACTTTGAGTTTGAACAGATCGAAGCCGCCAACGATTCCGAAGCAGTGGGGCAGATCACAAGCCTGCTCAACATGTCGCAAGAAGATGCTGGGCGAACATTTGTTTCTACATCGCCTGCAGCTGTATCGCTCGACGAACTCGCAGACGCAACAGCTTCGCCAGAGCCCGAGTTCAGCGAAGGCAAAGCAGATTCAGATTACGCTGCCCGCAAACGCGTTGCCGACATAGCAAGTCTAACAATGCAGCGAGATTCCGCTCTCGAGAAGTTCGACAAGGACGAAGCAATACAGAAACCCAAAGATGAGCAGTCATCCCAAACAGGGCTCTCGGGTGGGCAGGAAGCTTTGTTTGGTTCAGTCATAGTTCCTCACTCAAAGCCATCAATCGAAGCGATCAACTCGCCCAGAGATACATCACAACAAATCGATCAAACCATCGGCACCCTTCGCCCGCGATGGATCGCCGACGACACGGGGACACAACAACTCGTGCTCGTCCGGACCGCGATCATAGAAGCAAAGCCTGTAGTTCAAGGTGTGTGGCTCGATTGGGTCGCGTTGCGAAACGATCTGCTCGAATCGGTCAATGATGTCATGCCCAACTCATCACTCGTCGCCGTCACCGGCCCACGCTCGTCAATGATCGGTGGCTACCAACTCGCGACAATCCCCGTCGAGTTTATCCCGCCAGCAAACGCGGCGATCATCTCATGGCGTTGGTCGCCCGCAACCGTCGGGTTGCTCGTCACATGGATCGCCATCATCGCGACGATCATCGCGGTCGGCGCGGTGCTCCGGGCGGCGATTGTTCTGTCCGAACGACGGGGGCGATTCGTCAGCGCCGTCACGCACGAACTCCGCACACCACTGACAACCTTCCGCCTCTATTCCCAGATGCTCGCCGACGGCATGGTGACCGACGAACAAGTCCGCACCGATTATCTCCAAATACTCAAACGCGAATCCGAACGCCTCACCGGCATCGTCGAAAATGTCCTCGAATACGCTAGGCTCACACGCCAACGATCGTCCAAAGACAAAGCCGCGGGCGTGCAGACACTCTCTCCGGGTGCACTCGTCGCCCGGTTCCGCCCAGCGTTGGCGCGCCGAGCGCAGCAGAGCAATCTTGATCTGGTGGTGTCGCTCGATCTCGAAGCGCATCAAGATCGAACACTCACGGCCGATCCCCACGCGGTCGAACGGATCATGATGAATCTCGTCGAGAATGCATGCAAGTACGCCGCTCCTGCAGAATCCGATGAGCAATCAGAGGCTTCTATCGAAGAGGCAGACACACGAATCCACTTCGATATCACGATCAAAGGCAACACCCTTGAAATGCTCATCGCCGATCATGGCCAGGGCATCGCGCCCGGAGAAGGCGCACGGATCTTCGGCGAGTTCCAACGAGGATGGCGCGGCCTATCGAATGCTCGTTCTGGTTTGGGTCTTGGTCTCGCGCTCTCGCGTGGGCTCGCGAGAGAAATGGATGGCGATCTTGTCCTTACCAAACGCCGCGGGCACGGCGCAGAGTTCTTGCTGACAATACCGCTCGACAATCAGCTCGAAGACGCTTCATAACCAAAGCACGCCCACGCCTGCTCTTCGGTAATCCGCTGATCAAAGTTGATCGCCTGCGATTCGTCCATCCCTACTCGCCGACGATGTACCGCAGCCCGGATCGAATCCTCCGGATCCGCTCGCACGATCGGCACATCAGACCCAAAGATCAGATCAATGCCCGGCTCTAACCCAGATTCAATCAACTCCCGGATCGGGAACACCCGATCGAGACGATTAGGAACCGCACGCACGAGCGCTTCGATATCAGGAAGCAAATGACAAGGCTGCAACGATGCAATCACCCCCAGTTCTTTGAACCGATGAATATCCGATTCATCAATCAGCTCCGCGTGCTCGATCCTGCATCCTGTATGCGCACAGTTAGTGCGTTCGATCGAATCAAGCACCGCCCGCACCGCGCCGTCGCCGATGGCATGGGCAGCCAGCGGCAGGTTGTGTGACTTGCACATTTCGAGCATCCGGTCGATCTGCCCGGTTTTCATCATCGGGGTGCCGCACGGATAGTCCGCATGCCCGTCGGCGAATGGCTTGAGCATCCACGCGGTGCGCGAGTTAAAGGTGCCGTCAACGAAGATTTTTCCGCCACCGAGCGATACCACGTCTGTGTTCCAGTCGCTCGATGCTGCGATCGTTTCTCGCAAATCTTTCATCAACGGGAACAGCACCGATTTGATTTTGATCTCGCCCGCGTTGTACAGATCACTCAGCACCCCGCCAACCCAAGGCTGCGTCTTGAGCTCGTGCATCTCGACATAGCCCATCGCCTCAAGATGCACGCACGCATCGCGAACCAGCTCGATCCGCTTTGATTCGCCCGGCTCGGGGACCGTAGCCCACATCGCGAGCGATGCATGCTCAATCAGCACCCCCGTGGGCAAACCATCATCATCAAGCTCGACACGCCCAGAGTCAAACCTGCTCTCGGCAGTGATCCCCGCGATGGTAAGCGCACTCGACGATGCGACCATCTTGTGATAATCAAAGCACCACGCGACCACCGCCCGCCCATCACACGCCCGATCAAGCTCATGGCGCGTCGGCCAACTCGGATCACTCCACCCGTCAGGGCGTGCGCCGTGCGCAAGGATCCATTCGTCAGGTCCAGAGTTCTTCGCTCGATCCGCGAGCAGCTCGACCATCTCTTCGCGTGTGGTGCAGTTGCACAGATCGACCATGTGCAATGAGCGTCCGAGCTGAAACAAATGCGCGTGCCCCTCGCGCAAGTTGGTGCGAGCGGTGCTCACAGCACACTCCCAAAGAGGGCTGCAAGCACTTCTTGTGCCTGCGTCGCATCATGCACCGGCGACGGGAACTCCACACGCACCACCCCAAAGTGTCCACGCACATCAAACCCGATCTGGTCAATCCCCACCGCGGTTGGTTCTTCGATATCCGCCTTGGCCAACAGCTTGCACACGATCCGCAAAGCCTCGCGATCGTTGTTGAGCTTCTTGCACAACCCAGAATGTTCATCCATCAGCCCATTGGGCACTTCGAGCTCATCAGGGCCAACCACATTGCCCGCTTCGAGCTTGGCAAAGTTGATCCGCCCGTGCACCCAGATCGGCGAAGGCTGATGCAGGTGATACGCCAAGAACCGATCGCACGCCTCTTCTTGGATCGTTGTCGAAAGTTCAAGGCTGATCCGCATCGGCGCATCGAAGGTGTCTTCAGGGATCACTAAAACAACATCATCGCCCCCGAGCATGTCATCGCTGACACTCAGCACCAACGCGCCCGTGCGTGGATCAACCATATAGAGGGTCTCGTAAGGCAGCGAGTCAACGATCAGTGTGCCTCGGGTATGCCCACACAAGAGCCGATGTGCTCTGCAAATCGCGAGTTGTTGATCTTCATCATTCATAGTTGTTGTACACTCAGTTATTGATCGAGTTCTTCCCACACACTCGTTGTTGCGCGGATATGTCCGGGGATTGTACCGTCCGACAGGTCCCCGAGATGCTTCTGGTACAGCCGAACCCCAATCCAATGCCCGAGTTTGTATCCCGCTGGGGCAAGTTCACCCACAACTTCCATCCCCATCGCCTCGTGCAGCCCAATGCTCGCGTCATTTGGCAAAGAAATCCCGGTCACCACCACGCGATACCCCTGCAACGCGAGCACCTCAAAGAGCTTGGTATACAACGCCTTCCCGCTCCCAACACCCTGTGATCCCTTCACAAGATATATCCCCGTCTCGACCGTCCATCGGTACGCTAGTCGAGTTTTCCACGCCGATCCTTTGGCGAATCCGATGAACTGTCCCTCGTCATCAACACCCACCAGCCACGGATAAGTCTCGCCCGCGTTGTGCCAATCTTCGAGCACCTCGTCGGCAGATGTAGGCACCGTACCAAAGTGCGCGATCGAGGTCCCGATCGCCACATTGAGCACCTCGGCAATCGCCGATGCATCTTCTTTGGTCATCAATCGGATGTGCATACACAGCTCCGAATAAAAGTGGCCTTCGATCACACGCGGAAGATCGACCCGAGCTTCTTGCCGAGCATCAACGATGCGCCAAACAGCGTAATCGTCAACAGCGTCATGCCCCACACGCCCATCGCGCTGGCAATATAAATGCCATCGCCAAGCCGATTGGTAAACTCAAAGATCATCTTCGTGATCGGGAAGTGATCGCTCCGCTGGGCGAGGATCAACGAATCCGATACCTCAAGCATCGAGAAGCTAAACACCAACAGCCCGCCCGCGATCAGGTTCGCCATGATCAACGGGATAATCACCTTGCGAACCGCAGCCACCCGCGTCGCGCCAAGGTTCACCGCAGCTTCTTCAAGCTCGCCCGAGGTCTGTTCGAGCCCAGAAACCGTCGATCGCACAATATAAGGCAAGCGCCGGATCGCATACGCGATAATCAACAGCGGGAATGGATTGGGGTTCGTCCCGAACACCTGCAAGGTGCCCTCAAGAATGTCACCATTGCCAAAGGGCCAGCGCAGCGTCATTGCGACATACCCAAACGCCATCACCAAACCAGGAACCGCCAAAGGCAGCATGCACAACGCATCGAGCAACCCGCGACCCTTAATTGTCGTCCGCACAATCAGATACCCGATGAGCACGCCAAAGCCCATATTGAGCACCATCGCGATCAGCGAAAGCATCAACGAGTTCTTGATCGAGTTGAATGACTCGGGTGAGGTCAACGCTTCGTTAAAGTGCGAACCCGTTATATCCTTAGGCAGCACCGTCGCGTACCACGATCCGGGCTCGGCAATACTCGTCAGCATCACCCCAAGGTGAGGCATCACCGCGATCACAATCACGCTCCCAAAGGCCAGGGTCGCCAACCAGCCCCACATGCCGGTGAGTTGAGTCTCGGTATTGGCGGTCGATGCCTTGGAGTACATCGCGTACCCTTTTTTACCAAAGATAAACTTGCCGAGCAGATAGAACGAGATCGCAGCAACCAAAAGCACCAGCGTTAACGCATACGGCTCGGCGTTGTTCTGCACATCCTTCAAGCCATAGAAAATCTGAACCGATGTCACATCGTAATAATCAAACATCAAAGGCGTGCCAAGCTCAGTGAAGCTCCAGATAAACACAATCGTCGCACCGGCAAATATGCCCGGACGGATCAAAGGCAGCGTGATCTTAAAGAACCGCTTCCACCCGCCCGCACCAAGGTTCTCAGCACATTCATCGAGAGCAGGATCAAGGTTCGCCAAAGACGCAGTCGCGTTGAGATAGATGATCGGATACAGATGCAGCGCCATCACCGCGACCACGCCCCAGAACTTGGAAGCCCCAAGGACATCCCAGTCGGTCCCGAGCAATGCATTGAGTGCACCCTCGCGTCCGAGCAATGCCCGGATACCAATCGCCCCTACGAATGGAGGCAAGATCAAAGGCACTAAAATCGACGCATTGAGTATCTTCTTGCCCGGGAAGTTAAACCGCGCACTCAACACCGCCAAAGGCAGTGAGATGATAATGCACAAGGTCGTCGTCGCCGTCGCGATCTTAAACGCGTTGACAATCCCCGCCACACGCGTCGGGTCCTTGAACACCAAGATCAAATGATCAAGCGTCCATCCCTCGCCCGTAGCGGCATCCGCAGCGAACCCGCCACGGACTGTCAGCCCGATCGGGTAGAGCAGAAAGAGTCCGAGCACTAAAAGGATCGCCAAGAGCAACCCATACTGAATCAAGTTTCTAAACATTCGTGCAGACATCGACTGCCAGTGTATGGTCCAAACACGCTCTTTGCACGGAAATGGCGTGATTCTCCGCATAACCGGACAATGCCCCCACGATGTATCGATTTCTTGCGTGCAATTCATGCCCATTTAACATAGAATGAGACGGCTAGGCACCCGTGAGGCTGGATGGATTCAGCATCGATCGGAGCCAGCAGACATTCTTTAGGAGGTCCAAATGCGTACCAATGTTGTCGGACTACACAGCATCGAAGTGACTGATGCCATCCGTGCTCACGCCGAATCCAAGGCGAAAAAGCTCGAAAAATTCAACGATCTCATCCAACAGATCGACCTCAAGTTCTGGAAAGAAAACACCGCCAAAGAGTCTTTCTCGGTCGAAATCGCGGTTGATATCATCAATCACAACGATTTCCTCGCCAAAGCAGACGGGCACGATCTCTACCTCGTCATCGACGACGCAATCACCAAAGTAGGGCGTCAGCTCAACGATCACCGCGAAAAACTCAAAATGGCAAACCGATAAGCCTTCATGATTGCATGTCCACCCATGCGAATACCCCTGCGAATACAAGTGCTGGGACACATGTACAGATAAGTATCAAGCCTCACCGGGTTTGGCGCATAGGATAGAACATGAAACTGACGGAAATTATCCAGCCAGACTCGATCGTTGCCCAGCTAAGCGCCACTGATCGGGACGATGTCATCACAGGTATGATCGATCTGTTGATCGATACCGGGGCCGCGCCCGCTGCGATTAAGGACGAACTTATCGAACGCGTGCTCGATCGCGAACGCAAACACTCTACCGGGTTCGGTCGAGGCGTCGCTGTCCCGCATGTCAAGCACCCAGGCATCGAGCAGATCACCGCAGCCATTGGCATCAGTGGCGAGGGGATCGATTTCAACTCCCTCGACAAGCAACCCGTCTACACCGTGTTCTTGCTGCTCAGTCCACAGGACCGACCCGAAGAGCATCTCCAAGCGATGGAAGTCATCTTCAAGAATCTGTCCAAAGACACCTTCCGAAGATCATTGCGTCAAGCCGGCACCAAGGCCGAGATCCATCAGATACTCGACGATGCAGACAACCACCGCCTCGGCGGCTGATCCCGCTGATTCTCAGCATTGCATGCATCCCTTCCTCACTGTATGAACTCAATAAAGGCCTCGGCGTGAGCAAAATCTGTTCATCCAAAATGAAGATTACCAATCGCCAAGGGCTCCATGCGCGCCCCGCGATGGATTTCGTGCAGGCAGCCAGCGGGTTCAGCGCCGATGTACGCGTCCGATCTGACGACGAAGACGCCGATGGCAAGTCCGTCATGGAACTCATGATGCTCGCTGCAACCCAAGGCACCGAGATCGAGGTCGTCTGCGTCGGCGAAGACGCCGAGGCAGCCCTCAAACACCTCGCATCACTCGTCAAACGCGGTTTCGACGAAGAAGACGAATAAAACTCGTTTACTCGACCATCAACCCAAGCTCGGCGACTTCTTCCTCGCTGAGTCTCTGAATCGACGCGCCAACCGATGCCAACCGATGCTCGAGCCGTTCGTATCCGCGATCAATGTGGTACACACGGTTGATAACCGTCGTCCCCTCGCAAGCCATCGCAGCAAGCACCAAGCCCGCCGACGCACGAAGATCGCTCGCCATCACCGGCGCACTGGTCATTTTTTTTACGCCCGAGATCACCGCGGTTGTCCCATGGCGATGGATCGAGGAGCCCATCCGAATCAGCTCGGCAACATGCAAGAACCGTTCTGGAAAAACCTTCTCGGTAATCACCGAGTTGCCATCCGCCAAACACAGCAACGCCATGAACTGCGCCTGCAAATCCGTCGGGAACCCAGGGTGAGGCTGGGTCGTGATCTGAATCGGCTTGAGCGTGCCACCCGCCGACACCCTGCAAGTGCGCCGAAGCGGGTCAGCAGTCTGAGCCTGATCCGTCGTATCAACATGCACCCCGATCGCTTCGAGCCGATCCGTCGCCGACATCATCGCATCGAGCGGGCAGTTGGTCAGGGTCAGGGTCGAGTTGGTGATCGCAGCAGCACACATAAAGGTGCCCGCTTCGATCCGGTCGGGGATAATCGTGTGATCCACGCCTCCGAGTTCTTCGACCCCTTCGATCGTGATTCTTGGTGATCCCGCGCCGCTGATCTTCGCGCCCATCCCAATAAGCATGTTCGCCAGGTCAACAATCTCAGGCTCGCACGCAGCACATTCGATAATGGTTATTCCTTGCGCGAGCGTTGCTGCCGACATCACATTGGCGGTGCCGAGCACGGTCGAACCGAACGGCCCGCCCAAAAACACCGTATCGCCTATCAGGCGACCAGATTGAGGCACCGTGGCGACGATATCGCCGCCCTCAAGCGTGATCTTCGCGCCCAAAGCTTCGAGACCACGCAGATGCAGATCCACCGGGCGTTGCCCGATCGCGCACCCGCCGGGCATCGACACCCGAGCTTTTCCTCGTTTGGCAAGGATCGGCCCAAGCACACAGATGCTTGCTCGCATGGTCTTGACAATGTCATAACGGGCATGATGATCGGAGTCGTCAGTCACCTTAAGTTGTACCGACGGAATATCATTTTCATGGTCTACATTGATCTCGACACCCAGTTCGCCCAGCAGGCGGTACATATTGCGGATATCGGAGAGATCAGGCACATCACGCAGGGTGACAGGCTCATCGGTGAGGAGCATGGCTGCGAGCAAGGGCAGTGCAGCGTTCTTTGAGCCTTTGATCCGGAGCGTGCCCGAGAGCTTGCGTCCACCTTCGATGACAAATACATCCATAGCCCATCGGCCTCCAAAAAGAACGGTTCGTAAGTGAGTGTACCACACCAAGATCGCCTGTGAGAACGATTCTGATCGCAGCGTATAAGAAGGTATCGGCCAAAGCCCCGTCCCGACTCGCAAATCGGTCACCCACAAGGCTTTGGCGTTTGAACCAAAATATGCCCATCCAAACAGACTTTTTTGCCCAATCGATATAACCCACAGAAGATCGCCCATTTCTCACCCCCGCTCATTGGCATTCAAGGGAGAGGAATTGGATGTTCTAGGGAACACAAAGCCCAAATGATCCTCAGCGGGTCAACCGGGCGTCCAACATGCAACTGGAGTGGCACCAATGACCACAGCTGACCAACACATTGACGAGACGCATCAGGCCGGGGATACAAACCGACTCATGCAAGGACTTCTGATCGCAGCGATTGCTGCATCAGCGATTTCTATGGTTTTTTCGATCGGGACAGCGGTTGCTTCCGCTTCTGATCAGCCCGTTGCGAGTGTCGCAACGGATCAATAAGCGTTTTTGTTTCGGGGGAGAGCAGCCAAAAACGCTGCGGGAGTTCACTATGAATCGTCAAACACACTCAAATCAATACTTCAAGCGTCTCACCGGCATCGGTGCAATCATGATTATGGCTGGCTCTATCGGATTCGTTTCGGTTGCCAACGCCGGCGAAAACTCTGAAAACGAATCAGAGAACAGCGCTACGGACCTCCCAGACACACTCGTCCTCGACTGTGTCATCCGTGATTTCAAGCCCAAGGCATGGGATGGCGGGCACCCCGACTTCGAATCCTTCGGCGGCACAACCACCGTCGGGCTCGTCGCGGAATACCTCAGCGAAGATGGCAAACCAGTCTCATCGGGAAACCTCCGCGGTTATAAGATCAACTCAGAGTTCAAAGACAGCGCCGGTCGACACATCAATCCGTCAATGTATGACCCTCAGCAAGGCGATCTTGAGGGTTCGCTCGCATCGGGCGGCACGGGCAACGGGCTCACCTCGTCAGATCGATTCGACCAGTGGTACCGCGATGTGCCAGGTGTAAATCTCTCAAAGGCCATCTCGCTCACGCTCAATCGCGTCGGCGATACCGACCGGTATGTCTTTGACAGCAGTGTCGACGAAGAACATCAATCGGGCGGGTGGTTCCTTCCGATCAACGGCGAACTCTACGGCAACTTCCGAGATAACCGCAACTACCACTTCACCACCGAAATCAATACCGTGTTCACATATCATCGTGAAACCGGGCAGATATTCAAGTTCACCGGCGATGACGATGTATGGGTGTTTATCGATGGGCGTCTTGTGGTCGACCTCGGCGGGCTGCATCCCAAGCGAGAACAGTTCCTCGACCTTGATCGACTCGAATGGCTCGAAGACGGCAGGACACACACGCTTGATATCTTCCACGCCGAACGCCGATACAGAGGCTCAAACTTCCGGATCGAAACATCGCTCCAGCTTCGCGCAGTCGAGCTGCCAATCACCGCAGCACTCTATGACTAAGCAAGCAATGATATAGACAAGTGACGATGCATGTTGGTGTTGGTGTGAGGCCGATCTGTTCAAACGGATCGGCCTCCTCCTTTTTTGGACTGTTTTCAAGTCCAAAGATGCTCATGCTTACCGGTGGTGTTGCCCACGATGATCAGAGTTGTAGGAGTTTCGTCGGCCGCTCTTTCGCTGACTGCTCGGGCGACGATTGTTGTATGGCCTTTGGGCAACGCGTGGAAAGGTATACCGATCTGCGCTTCGGCTCGTATAATACGATCGCTGATCTTCAAGCGAAGTCCGCTCACGCTCTGGATACCCAAGCCAACCCGCATACGGATCACTCTCGGTGATATTGAGCGATGCATCGCGCCGATCGTACTCTGGCGCATACCCCTGGGCATATCCGAAGAACTGCCCGTTCGCCCGACCAGGAGCCACGATCACCGCGCTGCTCGATCCACTATTTCCCGCTGCGAGCCTGGGTGGCGCCGACCAAGTATATGAACCGGAAGCTCCATAGCGTCCTTGTCCACACCCACCAAGCACGCTGCCAAGAACCACAGCGAGACCCAATGCTGCGACGATGCCGATCATATTTTTTGGTTGTACACACATAGCTGGTTGTAGACGACCACAGATCATGGTCCATGACCACCCATTTGCAGAGTTCGATGACCATTCACCAGATAACAAGCCAAAAATAGCCTGTAATTCAGCTGTTATCGGATTCAAACATCCGCGCGAGCAACCGGTTTGAAAAACCGATCAAGCCGATCGTGCGACTCGATCAGCCTCGCTTTGGAGACTGATTCAAGGATAGATCTGGCGATCCGCGACGGTGCCCCCGGCTCGCGATACCCCGGTGCATTGAGCCCATCGAGAATCAGATCCGCCCCCGCATTGATCGCAGATACGGCCGACTCACCCTCGCCAAACTGATCCCGGATCGCTCGCATATCGAGTGAATCCGTGACGACCACACCCGTGAATCCAAGCCCGCTGCGGAGTGTTTCTGTCGTGTGCTTCGCCGAGAGCGATGCGGGCATGTCCGGGTCGATTTGCGTGTGCATCAGGTGCCCACTCATCACCGCAATGCGGCTTTGATGCTGATCGATCAACATACGGAAGATTTCAAGCTCATCGGGTGTGTGCGTGCTGGTGATGTCACTCACGCCCAGATGCGAATCGAGCAGCGCCGACCCATGACCAGGAAAATGCTTGATGCAGCAACGCACCCCAGCACGCTGATGCGCATCAATCACTATGTGCGCACAACGCGCGACCTTTGCGATCGAAGCACCATACGCCCGCCCTTTGCCCGCAATGATCGGCGAGCCAGGCTCGATCGCCAAATCAACGCAGGGCGCAAAGTTGAGATCTATCCCGCACTTGGCGAGCTGCTTGGCCTGCTTGTCCGCATACTGGGCCTGATCTATCTCGACCATCGACCCGAACTCGGCGGCGTTGATCGTGGGCAAGAACCCGTTGTGTCCATCGAGCCGGGCGACCGCCCCGCCCTCTTGATCGATCGCGATGATCAGATCGCTGCCCAGCTCGTTGCGCAGCTCTCCGATCAGTGTGCGGAGTTGATTGGGCGAGTGGATATTGCGCTTGGAGCTCCCCGCGATATCGTGATCGAACAGGATCACCCCGCGCACGCCGATCGCTTTGAGCTCGGCGATATCCTCCCGTGTTTCCCGCTCGCCAAGCGACCCGCCGCGGAAACCAAACATCAGCATCGAACCAACAAGCTGCTCCATGCTCATGGTTTCTCTCCAATCACACGCCTCAGGTGCCCGTCGCATTCATCCAAGAGCCGACATGCTTGTGAGTATGTCACGCCCTGCGTGTGCATCACGATTGCAGGCTTGACCATGTTGTTCGCTTGGGCAAGCAGGCCAAGCGCGATCGATCGATCGACGCCGGTGATGTGCGAGATGATCCGTGCTGCCCGGTCCTTGAGCTTGTCATTGCTCGCCCGCAGATCGACCATCATGTTCGAATAGGTCTTGCCCAATCCCACCATCGCACCCGTCGTGATCATGTTGAGGCACATCTTCGTCGCGGTCCCCGCCTTCATCCGCGTCGAACCCGTCAATACCTCGGCTCGGGTCTCGATCGCGATCAACACATCGCACCAGAGCGGTTTGTCCATTGGCGTGCAGGTCATCAGCCCGGTTTTCGCGCCCAGTGCCTTTGCATATTCGACCCCGCCGAGGACATAAGGCGTTGTCCCGCCCGCCGCGATCCCGAGCACCACATCGTGCTCATTGACCTTGAGTTGATCGAGCTCATCGTGTGCACCCGATGGGATATCTTCTTTGGATTCGGATGATTTCCTCAGCGAACGATCGCCGCCAGCGATGATCCCGATCACGGTTGACGGATCGGTCTGAAAGGTCGGCGGACACTCCGAAGCATCAAGCACCCCGAGCCTGCCGCTGGTTCCTGCGCCGAGATAGATCAATCGCCCACCGGCACGGATGCCCTCGATGACCAATTCGGTCAACGCTGCGATATGCACAATCTGATCCCGCACCGCCCCAGCGATCCGCTGATCCTCATCATTGATGATGGCAAGGCAATCGATCGTCGAACATGCATCAAGACCCGCCGAGCGGTCGTTCCGCTGCTCGGTTAACAGGTGCCCACGATCGGGCAACGCGCGCGAGGGCTCATTAGATGGTTGCTGCTCACTCAAAGCGCACCCGAGAGGGCTCGAACCTCCGACCTATGGTTTAGGAAACCATTGCTCTATCCAGCTGAGCTACGGATGCGACTGGGAGAACTATATGGTCAACACCGGGGTATTTGCAATGACCACTGCAATGGCATGTAGTACCAAGGCGGGTGTTAGGAAGGATCCGCATTGAGCGGAGGTAGTTCCATTGCCCCCCGTTGGGCCCGTGCTGTGATATCGCGGAGCTCGGCGATCGCATGAGCAATCTCCTCGAACTCTTCACAGAGCACACATTCTTTCAACGCGATCGCTGCAACAGTCAATGGCTCAAGCCCGACCATGCCACCTAGCCCGATGAACTTGTGGACAATACTCGAAAGAAGAAGATAGTTTTCGTTCTCGTGGGCAAGCTCGATATCGGTAAGCTGCTCAGGAAGCGACTCGATATAACTCAGCACGATCTCGCGGAGCTCCGG
>MAAC01017616.1_pt1 | contig 16971 bp, 18 predicted proteins | sample 1115981 | NCBI WGS metagenome assembly MAAC01 (sample SAMN04961126, study PRJNA320927) | seawater metagenome | isolation source: sample BD02T64 sea water enriched with oil for 64 days | place: USA:Gulf of Mexico | collected 2013-07-27 | reverse complement strand
AAATTTAATTATAAAAAATCAATCATTATGGGATCAGAAGTTATTGTAGTACCTATTGTCTTCGGACTTATTTTCGGAATATTTTATTTGTTTATTTCAGCAAGACATAAAGAACGCTTAGCATTAATAGATAAAGGAGCAGATGCTTCAATATTTTACAGTCAGAATAAAAGAGCAACACCTATGTGGAAAGTTATTGTGGTAAACTTAGCTTTATTATTAATGGGTATTGGGTTTGGAATTTTTATTGCAGCAATCTTAAGTCAAGTACTTAGTATGGACGAAGACGTTGCATATCCAGGTACCATCTTTTTAATGGCAGGAGTAGGATTATTTGCAGGATTCTATCTAACTAAAAAACTAAACGAAGACGCTTAAAGCAGTTTAATTACTCTCTTTAACTAAAAATCATTTTAGAAACTCTCAGAGTTTTTAAAATGATTTTTTAATTTCTATTTAATTTGTTGCTGAAAAATAAAAGCTACTTTTATTATCGATCTTTTTCTATTCAAAAAATCTAAAACAACAAGAATAATTTATGAATAATTATGTGTCTTTATTTATTGCATTCTTATTGTTAATTTCATGCAATGATAGTTTTAAGGAATTAACGGTAGAAAAAAACAAATACCACCTTACAACAGAATTATTACTTGAAAATAAAGATCAGGTTTTAGAAATAGAGCAATTTTACAACAAGGGAAAAGAAGGTTATTTTATAGGAAAGGATTCGATTTCTATTTATTATAAAATATTTAAAGAGCAAAAAACAGATAAAGGAGCAATTCTTATTTCTTCAGGAAGGACTGAAGCTGCCATAAAATATCAAGAGCTCATCTTTGACCTATTTAACAATGGGTACTCTATTTATATTTTAGATCATAGAGGTCAAGGGCTTTCTGGGAGAATGGTTGATGATCCAGATATGGGGTATATTGACAACTTTCAATTTTATATTGATGATATGAAATATTTTTACGCCAATTATCTTTTCCCTAATAATCATAAAAAAACATATCTTTTAGCACATTCTATGGGAGGTGCTATTGGTATGACTTACTTAGAACAATATCCAAACGGTTTTGATGCTGCTGCATTTTCTTCTCCAATGTTAGGTTTAAAAACACTTACTTGTTCCGCTGTAAAAATACTAGCTGGTGAGGAGCCTCAATATGCTTTTGGAGAAACCAAATTCCAAGAGGACAGTAATAGTTTTAGCAGTAATAATTTAACTGGATCTAAAATTAGATACCAAAGAATGATTGAAGCTTTCGACAAAACTCCAAAAGCAAGATTGGGAGGAGCTTCTTATTCATGGGTAAATAAATCGTGCGAACAATTTGAATATCTATTTAACTCTTTAGAAAACATACAGACCCCATTTATTCTTTTTTCTGCTGAAAATGATCAGATTATAGCAAATTCAGCTCATCAAGAATTTATTGAAAAAGCTATGGAATTAAATAAAAATTGTAAGGCTTATTTGGTGGAAGATGCGCAACACGAATTGTTTATAGAGAAAGATGTACAACGTATAGCAACACTTAATAAAACCCTTTTATTTTTTGAAGATTATTGAACGGTAACTTTGCTGTACAATGCAGAGATATTAATATATTTTGAAAGGGTATTATTTTTAAGTAAACTAATTGAATTAGGGTTTTTTAAAGAAGAGTGAGAACCATCCATGATAAATGAAAAGTCTGTTTTGGGTAGGGTAATTACCGCATCTGTATTTTCCAATGCGATATCTAAATTAGAAAAATTATCCGCTATTTTATTTATTTGTAAATTTCCGATAGCACCAGAAAGAATGGCAGAATTTTCAATTAAATTAATATATACATCACTAGAAATAGCCTGAAGGTTTATTTTCTTTATATTTTTAATAGAACATTCCTCTACATAATTTACATTTAATGATCCTTGTTCCCAATTATCTACAGACACAGGAGCATAAGCAGCATTGATGAGGGTTAAACCCCCATCAATACTATTTGCTGTAAATGGCGAATAATTTAAAGTCGCTTTTATATTATATGCATCTGCCATTTTTAATTCTCCATGACGAACATTAACATTGGTCTTGGTGTTTTTAGGCATTTTAATGATTATCGTTTTATTTACTTTTTGAAGTTTATGGTAATTCTTATACTTTTCTTCATATTCTTTTTCCATTTCTTCTGCTTTTTTCTCCCACTTTTCAGCATTCTTCTCCCATTTTTCTGCGTCTCTTTCATGTTTCTCAGCCCATTCTTCCATATCCTCTTCATACTTTTCAGACCATGCTTCCATATTCTCTTCTACCTGTTCTCCCCAAGCTTCCATTTTTGCTTCCCACTCTGGACCGTGTTTTTCTTCCCATTCTTTACCAAATTGTTCTCCCCAAGCTTCCATTTTTTCTTCAAAATCTTCTCCAAAATTCTCCTCCATCTGCGCTTCAAATTCTTTCATATACTCTTCTTCATTTTCTTTAAAAGCCTCATAGTCAAAATGAATATTCCCTACACTTTCCATTATAATTTCTGGCATTTCTGGCATATCATGCATTTCTGGCATATCAGGCATTTCAATTGCTTCTAATAAGGGACCTAAAAATTCCATATTAAAATCCATTTCATCAAAATCAAAATCATAATTATAATTAAAATTTTCTCCATGCGAATTTGAAGTAACCACTACACTTTTACTATTTCCTAGTACTTTAAAATTCCAAGCATCAAAATATTCTTGCTTTTCTGCTTCAGAAAGAGAATCATCGTCTATAAATGCTTCTACTTGTACTTTATTTTTATTCCACGTTTTAAAAATGATATTGGTGTAAGATGTATTAACTTCAACCACCATATCTTTTGAAGCATCAAAGGTTTCTACATACTTGTTCTGCCCATAAAACAGAGAAGTTGTTAGCAATAGCATTAAAGCTATACTATTTTTAAATGTTATTAATTTGTTCATTTTCTTGAGTTTTAAATTCGTTTAATTTGTTTTTAAGTTTGAACAGCAATTCCAAACGTAATTTCAAATTATCAATCAAAGCGGTGATGGTTGCTTCAGTGGGGCCCTCCTTATTTAATTCTAAATTTAGTTTCTTATATTCTTTATCCAATACACTTAATTGGCTCATATAGCCATCTACTAATCCTTTATTTTTAGCATCAATTTTTAAAGATGCTAATTGTACATTGATTCCTGCCATATAATAATCTTCTACTTTTTTAAGATCTGGTGACAAGTCTCCTAAGGATATTTGATTAGTGGTTTCTTTATCTTTTTGATTAACTTCAACTATTGGGTTTTTATTATTATCTATAGTATTCCCGGTAAAATCTGATAAATATTGGTATCCGAAAAAGGTAACACTTACTAAAACAATTGCAATCGCTGCAACTTTTATCCAAGAAAAATTAGATTTCTCAACAGGTAGTGCTTGACTTAGCATAGCTTCAAAACGTTTTTCGTGTCCCTTACTAAGTTTTGGTTCTTTTGGATCTCTTTCCTTCAATAATTCTCTAATATCCTGTGCCATGTCTCAAATGTTTTAACGTTTCTTTTAATATTGTTTTCCCACGATGCAAGTTGGTTCTGGAAGCATTTTCAGAAATACTAAGTATCCCAGAAATCTCTTGATGATCATATCCTTCCATTAAAAATAATTGAACCACTACTCGGTACTTATCTGGTAATTCATCTATTGCGGAACTAATATCAGAAACTGTTGCCTCATCACTTACCTCCCAATGATCGTCGTCTTGTACTATTTTGAATACGGATTCATCTATAGATTCGGTTTCCAATTTTTTACTTTTAATAGTATCCAGACATCTGTTGATGACAATTCGCTTTAACCAAGCCCCAAAGGTGACGTCTCCTTTAAACTGTTCCAACTTACAAAACGCTTTTACAAAAGCTTCTTGCATGGCATCTTCTGCTGCCGCTGTGTCTTTCATATACCGTTGTGCTACAATAAACATTCCTTCACAATATTGGCCATACAAAGCCATTTGTGCTTTTCTATTATTGTTTCTGCATTGTTCAACTAGTAAATTAACTGACAAAATGATGGTTTTTTAATTGCTGTTCAAACTAAAGACGATACAAAAATACGAATGTTGCAGAATTCAAGATTTTAATTTCTGTATCTTTAACCTATCAAAATTATATCAAGATGAAAAAAATAAAAAAAATCCTTCTTTGGGTATTTGGAAGCCTTACTGCCCTAATGTTATTAATGATGTTTGTGGTTTGGCCAATTTTGAAAACCAACACTAAAAAAATTAGTCCAGAGCAAAATATCACTTATAGCCAAGGAGATTTAGAACTCCATGCTTTTTATAGTAGCCCAGGTAAAAAAGGAAGAACCATATTTGGGGAATTAGTTCCCTATAATGAAGTTTGGAGAACAGGTGCCAATGAAGCTACTACTTTTACCACCAATAAAGATTTATTAATCGATGGTAAAGAACTACCAAAAGGAACCTATACCTTATGGACCATCCCAGGAGAAACATCTTGGCAAGTAATATTTAATTCCGAAATGTACGGTTGGGGGGTAAAATTTACAGACCAAACTGCATCCCGTGATCCAAAATATGATAAAGTTGTGGCTACTGTTTCTTCTTCAAAAAGTCTAACGATAACTGAAAACTTTACGATTTCATTTTCAGGAGTTGGAGAAAATAACTTAATGATTCTTGCCTGGGACAATATAGTAGTTCCTGTGTTATTACAAGAAAAGTAAATGGCTAAAAAGAAAGATTTTAAATCCGCTTTACATGAAAAAGAAGGGGTACCCCAACCTGAAACTTTAAGCAATACCGTTGCTGATCAATATAAGAAAAGCAGAAAAACAACTCCCTCAACTAATGATTTAATTCAAGGTGTTTTAAAAAGTGATATCACTGCTTTAAGCAGAGCGATAACCTTGATAGAAAGTACTGCTCATAAACATCAAAAACAAGCTAAAGAAGTTATTGAAGCTTGTTTACCACATGCCAACAAGTCTATTCGCATAGGTATTACAGGAGTGCCGGGTGTAGGAAAAAGTACTTTTATCGAACAGTTTGGAAAACTTCTAGTCCAAAAAAAACATAAGGTTGCTGTGTTAGCAGTTGATCCAAGTAGTTCTATTAGTGGTGGTAGTATTTTGGGTGATAAAACCCGAATGGAAGATTTGGTGAATGAACCCAACGCTTTTATTAGACCCTCTGCCTCTGGAGATTCATTAGGTGGCGTTGCCAGAAAAACCAGAGAATCTATTATTTTATGTGAAGCCGCTGGTTACGATATTATATTAATTGAAACCGTTGGAGTGGGACAAAGTGAAACTGCGGTACATTCAATGACCGATTTCTTTTTATTATTGAAATTAGCAGGAGCTGGTGATGAATTACAAGGAATTAAACGCGGTATCATGGAAATGGCTGATGGAATTGCGATAAATAAAGCCGATGGAGAAAATATAAAAGCAGCCAAACTTGCTAGAATTGAATTTAATCGAGCACTACACCTTTACCCAATTAAAGAAAATAATTGGTCACCAAAAACTTTACTATGTAGTGCCCTAAAAAATGAAGGTGTTTTGGAACTTTGGGAAATGATTTCTGAAAATATTTCACTGACCCAAGAAAATGGGTACTTTGAACAAAAAAGAATTGATCAAAATAAATTTTGGCTATTACAAACTATTGAAAGCACTTTAAAAAGTGATTTTTATAACCATCCAAATGTAAAAGTAGCACTAGAAAAACAATTGCAATTATTAAACGAAAACAAAACAACTCCTTTTGAAGCTGCAGAATTTTTACTTGATAAAAATAAATAAAACCAACTACTCAAGTTACTAAATCCTTCATATAAATTATTTCATTTCAATAAAAGTAGCATCGTTTTTTATTGTTCTTTTTTAAAATTCAAAGTTTATAAAAAAAGAAGTTACATTTGTAAATATAAGTCTACTATTTATGTCTGAATTTACCATTATAGTTCCTGTTTATAATGAAGAAGACAACCTTAAAAGAGTAGAAAAAGAATTGCTTGCATTTATAAATATTTCAAATAAGAAAACTGAGATTCTATTTGTTAATGATGGATCAACAGATAATAGCCAACAATTAATTAATACTATTTGCAAAAGAAATAATGGCTTCCATTATATTAATTTTAAAGAAAACAAGGGCTTAAGTTCTGCAATAAAAGCTGGATTTGACCATATAGAATCTCCTCTTGTGGGATATATTGACTCTGATTTACAAACCTCCCCTGAAGATTTTAATTTGTTACTTGATAAAATTGGAGAATATGATTTGGTAACTGGTGTACGGGTAAATAGAGAAGATTCTTTTGTTAAAAGTATATCATCTACCATTGCAAACGGTATTCGACGAATATTTACTCACGATGGCATGGATGATACGGGTTGCCCCCTTAAGGTAATTAAAACCGATTATGCAAAAAGAATTCCAATGTTTAAAGGCTTACATCGGTTTTTACCCGCAATGATTTTACTACAAAAAGGCAAAATATTACAAGTTCCAATTCGGCATTTTCCTAGAAATGCAGGAAAATCAAAATTTGGCCTTTGGAATCGTTTATCAGGTCCATTATTGGATTGTTTTGCATATTTATGGATGAAAAAAAAATACATTAATTACGAAGTGAAAGATAAAGGGTGAAAGACTGGATGGTATATAGTATTGGTTTTTTAGCTCAAATTATTTTCTCAGGGAGGTTGTTAATACAATGGATTGTTTCAGAAAAAAACAAACGAGTATCCACCCCAGCTATTTTTTGGAAATTAAGCCATTTAGCCTCTTTCCTTCTTTTTTTTTATGGCTACCTTAGAGATGATTTTGCTATTATGTTAGGGCAATTTTTAACGTATTTTATCTACATAAGAAATTTACAATTACAAGGGGAATGGCAAAAAACGTCAAAATGGTTTCGTTGGTTTTTATTTGTCTTCCCTTTATTAATTGTGGTATACGCATTTAACAATGGAGAGTACGATATGCATCAATTATTAAATAATGAAAACATTCCAACTTGGCTCTTTATTTTAGGAATTGTTTCGCAAGTAATATTTACTTTTCGGTTTGTTTATCAATGGATGTATTCTGAAAAATTAAAAAAATCACAACTCCCAATAGGATTTTGGCAACTAAGTATTTTAGGAGCGTTATTAATATTATTTTATGCTATTTTTAGAAATGACCCTGTGTTATTAGTAGGTCATGGTGCAGGCTTAGTTATTTATTTACGGAATATTTTTATGTTGAAAAAACAGGGAAATGAAATCAATTAAAAATAACCCTATTCTAGTTTTACTAGTAACTTGTTTTGCTATATATTTTGTAAATCTTGATGCATTTTATGTAAATATTATGGAAGCTCGAAATTTTATTTCTGCCCTGAGATGCTTTAAAACAACAATTGGTTACTACCAACATTGAACGGAGAATCTCGTTACCAAAAACCTCCACTCTCTACTTGGATAACTGCTTTTTCAGCTGCTATTTTTGGTTAGTAAATAGAGGGATTTAGTATTTTACACATCAACAAATCTTCTTTTCAAAATCAATTGTAATCTATAGAAAACCCATCCAAATAATCCTCCAAATAGCATACCTACAAAAACATCTAAGGGATAATGTACCCCAACATAAATACGGCTATATCCTACAAAAAATGCCCATAACAATAATATAAAGGGTAAATAGTAATACTTAGATTTTAACAACAAACCCATAAAAACAGCAGTAGCCATTGAACTTATTGCATGTCCAGAGAAAAATCCGTAGCGACCGCAACGATCAACTACAAATCTCATAACTTCTTGTAAACTTTCCTCTTGACAAGGTCTTGGACGTTGAAAATAATGCTTACAAAAATAGGAAAACTGATCGGTTGAAGTGATCATTAATGCAGCACAAAACAATACAAATAAAGTTCCTTTGCCTCCATAATTTTTATACACCAAATACAATAAGAAAGCATATAAAGGAATGAAGGTGAATTTATTTGTAATGATTTGCCATAACAAATCCCAAGATTCACTTCCTAAATTATTTAGAAAAATGAATAGCTCAGTGTCATATTTTAATATTTCCTCAATCATTGTTATATCGTGCAACTTCTCTATCATAGAATTCTGTTGCTTCTTTTATATAATTTTCAGTTTCTGACTCTAATTCTTTTTGATCATGATTATCAAATTCTTCCAACCATTCTACTTCATCATTTTCTAAGTTAATAACAAAGAGAGGAAATTCGGTATGAATTACAAAAATTGCTGTTGGATAATCGGTATTGTCACCAAGAATATATTTAGGAATCTCCATTTTATTTATTTTTTCTTTCATTTAATAAAACAAATCTACAAATTAAATATTGAGCAATAACATAAGTGATCATAATCAATATAGGGTAAAAAGATTGTTTTTTATAAAACATATTTAGCGCTAAAACTGTATCAGATATTATAAATATCAACACAGCTAATACCAAAACTAAGTTGGTTTTAACTTTATTTTGAAGAAAAAGGACAAGGGAACTCATCCCCAAAACTGAAATCGTCAATGCATAAATTATCACCGGAATTTTCATTTCGCCAAGACCTGAATATAAAATTGTAAGCAAGACCGTAAATAGTAATAAATAAGGAATACTTGCAAGTATAACCTGTGATAACTTTGTGTTTTTTAATAAATTTACTACCAAGATGATATAGAAAACATGTGCAATAAGGAAGAATAACAGCCCTAATATAAAGTGCAATTCACCATTTCCCATTAGTAAAACATCTCCTAAAAAGCTAAAGAATAATCCAGCAACAAAGAGTTTATTTAGTGTTTTTGTATTAACAAAATAATACCAAATTAGCGTAACCATTATTAAAGGTTTTGCCATAAAAATAATCGTGTTTTGTTCAAAATAAACTCCGATTAAATCTAATATGCAGACGATTGTGAAAAGCAATATGGGAATCTTTTTATTCATAGCTTGAAATTTTTAGATGCAATAAATTAAAGAGCCAACTCATTTTTTGCAATTAATTTTTTTGAAAGATAATTAAATCGAATAAAAAGCATAATTCCTGAAGACGTTAGCCCGGCTAATAAACCTATCCATATCCCTGCACTTTTGTAATCGGTATAAAGTCCTAAATAATAGGAAATCGGAAAGCCTATTATCCAATAAGCAATAAATGTGATATAGGTTGGGATTTTAACATCTTGCATCCCCCGTAAGGCTCCAAGGGCAACCACTTGAAGCGTATCTGAAATTTGAAAAATTGCAGCGATAAGCATTAATTTTGAGGCGATACTCCATACTTCAAAGTTATCTGTAAATTTGGTTGGGTCATCGTAATCTAAATATAATTTTGGTAAGCTGGAATTAAATAAAAAAAATAAAATTGCAAAAACCACAGCAAACATAAGAGATAGCATAAAAATTGAAAATGCAATTCTTCTAAGTTCCTTATAACGTTTCAATCCTTTTTGATTGCCTAAACGAATCATAGCAGTTACCCCTAAACCTATTGCAACCATAAAAGTCATTGAAGAAAGGTTCAAAGCAATTTGATTTGCAGCTTGAGGGTTTTTACCCAAAATACCAGAAAGCCAAATAGCAGCGGTAAAAATGGCAACTTCAAAAAACATTTGCATTGCCGATGGAAAACCCAAACGATATAGCTTCATCATCATTTTCTTAGACAGCTCGAATATTTTAATTTGTAGAACATATTCTCTAGATTTTTGATATTGAGATAATAAATACCACAAATACACTACCATTAGTATCCGTGAAACAAGGGTGCCAATTGCCGCTCCTACAATCCCTAATTGTGGCATTCCAAACTTTCCGAAAATAAACATATAATTTAATAACACATTGATCACATTCCCTAAAAGTGTAGCATACATAGGGTATCTTGTCATAGACAATCCATCACTAAACTGTTTATATGCCTGGAAAATAATTAATGGAATTAATGAGATTGCAACAAGATTCAAATAGGGAATGGCTAATGCTACCACTTCTGGAGGTTGATTCATTACATGCAATAATGGCTTTGCTACAAAAACTCCCAAAAACAGAGCAATTCCCAATACTATACATAAAAACAATCCATGCTTAAAAATAGATTTACCAGTTTCTATATTACTTTCTCCATCAGCTTCAGCAATTAATGGAGTTATGGCAGTAGAAAAGCCAATACCCAAAGACATTGCAATAAACATAAAACTATTTCCTAGAGATACTGCAGCTAATTCGGCAGTACCCAATTGCCCTACCATAACATTATCTACAAATGCTACCATAGTATGACCTAACATTCCTAAGATTACAGGATATGCTAGTTTTAAATTGTAGTTAAATTCTTTGGTATAGTCGGAAAGCAAATTTGAAAATTTTGAAATGCAAAGTTAAAAAATGAAGCTAATAAAAAACATAAACTTTCTTATATTTAAAAAATATAATTTATTTAAAATGAAATACGAAGCCAATACACCAGAAGAATATATTGCACAACTCCCTGAAGATCGAAAAGAACCATTTAAAAAATTAAGGCAAACTGTTCTAGATAATCTACCAAAGGGTTTTGAAGAAGTTATGGGGTATGGAATGCCCGCTTATGTGGTGCCTCATTCTAAATATCCTGAAGGCTATCATTGCGATCCCAAATTACCATTGCCTTTTATTAACATTGCTTCTCAAAAAAACTTTATAGCTTTTTATCATATGGGAATTTATAGTGATTCAAAACTTTTAAAGTGGTTTACTACAGAATATCCAAACCATATAAAAACTAAATTAGATATGGGAAAGAGTTGTATTCGGTTTAAAAAAATGAATCAAATTCCCTATAAATTATTAGGAGAATTAGTGTCAAAAATTTCAGCAGAGGAATGGATAGAGAAATATGAAAGTGTTATAAAAAAATAGCATAGAGACTTCTTTTCCATTAAGCCTCTAAGCACTATATTATTAACTACAATTTATTCTAAAAAATTATTTTAAATGTTTATTTTAAATAAAAACAACCAATAAAAGCTTTAAATAATTTTAGAGCTAATTCTTAACAAAACAACTTTTATTTTCTATGATGAAACAAAAAATTAAGAATTTTTTAAATAACTATTAAAACTTAATTATTGGTTGCAAATCTAAAGAAATACAATTGTTTTATCAATCTAGTTAATGCCTATAAACATTAACTATACCCGAAGAAAAATTACTTCAAATCACGCACTTAAAGTGGCAATATATTGAGTAGGAGTAAGTGATATTATTTTTTTGAAAGATTTATTAAAAGTAACTTTATTATTAAATCCAACCTCATAAGCAACATCAATAATATTCAAATTATTATGGATATTGTTTTGTAATAATATTTGAGCTTCACCAATTCTATATTTATTAATTAATTCAAAGAAATTTAATCCAAAATGCTCGTTTATTACCTGAGAAGTATTATGTCTTGTAGTATCTAATCGTTGAGATAATATTTCTAAACTAATATTATTTTGTCGATATATTTTTTCATTTTCTAATAGATAAATCAACTTTTCTTTTAAATCTTCTGAAAAACTATTGGTTAACCCAGATTTCTTGTACTTATAATTTTTAGTTTCATAATATCCACTAGAAAACAAATTAGGTGACAAGAATGCTTTATATCCTATATACAACACCATATTTGCCATGGCAACGATTTGTAAATGAAAAAGAAATTCTATTCTAGGAATTACCTCTGTTACAATAATAAGTCCGTAAATACAATAAAACAGAACATATACCGACACCAATCTTGCAATACCTCTTTGCCATTTAAACTTTTCAAAAGAAAGTTTTTTGTCATTTTTAACCTTGCAATAAAATATTCTTACGATTAAACCTGCATAAATCACTAAGGAAGTTAGTTTGATATAAAAAGTATAATCGAATAACGTTTGTAAATTTACCATGCTAACTTCCAGCATTATAATCATCTTATCTGTAGAAGATAAAAAATAATAAGGCAATACAAAAATGATTATAGCAATTGTAGGAATTATATGTAATAAATCTATCCATCTAAATTTATAATTAAGAACAATCTTCTTGTAATAAAAATATATAATAGGCCCATATAAAAAAGAAAATGTAATAGACAATAAAAACGTATGTGGATATAAATACCTAAGATTGGTTAAATAAAAGAATAAATCCAAAATAAAAATGGAGTGCATTAAAACAAAAATACTGATAAGTGTTTTAGAAGAATTTTTAGTATTGTTCTTAAGGTTTAATAGCACAAAAACATAAAACCCTATTAATGATGTAAATAAATAGAATAAATTAATTGTGCTAAAATTAGTTTTATATTTACTTTCAAGTTCTTTAAATTCTTCTGAATTCGCAATAGAGTCAAAAACATCATTATTAATAAACCCTACATTTAAAGTAGATTTTATATACTTATCAATATAAATTGAGGCATTTTTTACTTCGTTATTTTGAGCATACTCAATTGCTGTCCACCTAAATATTTGACTAGAATCGGTTAGAATTTTTTGATTTATTTCAACTCCTTTTATATTTACAGAATTTAAACGAGCCTTATTGTTCTCAAAATAATCGCTATTAGAATTTATGGAAAATAAATTTTCCCCCTCTTCTATTTTAAATTCTAGTAAACTTTCTTCGGCTAATAGAATACAGCTTGCAGAATTTAAAAATAGAAAGGATAATAAAAATGCAAAACGAAGTTTAAATAATATTTTAATCAGCTCTTTCAATCTATAATTATTTTGTTGTATAAATATACTAACTGAAAGGCTAAAAACAAAGGGGTAAAGTACTTCCCGATAATAACTTACTATCTTATTAATTATTCTTTTGAAAAACAATGAAGTGCAATTACCTATTTACCAGTTATTTATGCGGTAAGCAGGAGGGTTGTTTTTGCTCTTGAGATAAAAAATGAGAAGGAAGCTAGTTCTCTTGATTTATAAATGAAGACTGTATTTACACCTTTTTTATCTTAAATATTTATCGAAAAGATACACTAAACTGGTCATTGCAGCAGCACCAAGTTCCAATTCGCGTTTATTTATAGCATCGAAAGTATCATTAGCTGCATGATGATAATCAAAATATCTTTGAGAATCTGGTCGCAATCCTGCTAAGATAATTCCTTCCTTTTTTAAGGGGCCAATATCTGCACCACTACCTCCTTTTTCAAAATGATTTAGTAAATAAGGTTTAAATAATGGTTTCCAACTTTGAACCATTTCAAAATTTGTATCATCTATATCAAAAGAAAAACCTCTAGGTGTAAAACCACCAGAATCACTTTCAAGAGCAAATATATGATCCTCATTTTTTTGCTTTGCTTCTGAAGCGTATTTTTTACCCCCTCTTAATCCATTTTCTTCATTCATAAACAACACTACTCTAAGAGTATGCTTAGGTTGATAATCTATTTTTTTTAGTAATCTTAAAACATCCATAGACTGTACACATCCTGCGCCATCGTCATGAGAACCATCTCCTAAATCCCATGAATCCAAATGACCGCCTACTATAATATATTTATTAGGATACTCACTTCCAGTTATCTCTCCAATTACATTATAAGATTGTACATCTTTATGTGTTTTACAATTCTGATTAAAATAAAATAAAAGATTGGGCTGTAATTTTAAGGTAGTACTTAAATAATTGGCTCCATTTGTACTAATTGCACAAGCGGGAATGTATAGGTTACTAGGTATATCCCCATAACTCATCACTCCTGTATGAGGTAAATCATCCATTCGTAAATTCATAGACCTTACCACTACACCCACTGCTCCATATTTTGCTGCTTCTTTAGCTCCAGAATAACGTTGATCTACACTGCCTCCATAGGCTTTAAATGTTTCTATTAAATCTGTTTGCATCGGGCGATTAAAAAACACAATTTTTCCTTCAATCTTTTCACGACCTAAGACCTCTAATTCTTCAAAAGTTTTTACTTCAACAACTCCTGCCTTTAGTCCTCCGTAAGGGGTTGCTACAGAGCCTCCAAGAGCGCAAATATTTGTTGTTGATGTTACTCCAGGAGAAGTTTCTATATATGAATATTCTGCCACTCCTCTTGTCCACTTTGGAACCATAACAGGTTGTAACCAAACTTTATCCAATCCCAATTCATTTAACTGCTCTTTGGTATAGGTTACTGCTAACTCAGCTCCAAGTGACCCAGAAAGTCTCGATCCTATGTCGTTAGATAGAAAATCTAGCCAATCATAGCTAGCACCGTCTTGTAAAGCTGTATTATAAATGTTTTTTATTACAATTGAATCTTCTTTATTTACTTTTTGAGAATATCCCTTTACTAAAAAACAAAGCGTTACTATTAATAGAATTGATTTTTTCATGTATTAAATCTTTTTTTTATATTATTTACTTGCAAACAATTTTACATCTTTCTCACTAACTTCTTGATCTCCCAGTATAATTAATCGTTCTACAACATTGCGAAGTTCCCTAATATTACCTGTCCAATCATACTCTTGTAACAATAAAACTGCCTTTTTTGAAAATTCTTTAAGAGTGGTCCCATGCTCCTCGGCAATTTTTTTACTAAAATGGCTTATTAGCAAAGGAATATCCTCCCTGCGTTCATTTAACGAAGGCACATGTATTAATATTACAGCAAGACGATGGTAAAGATCTTCTCTGAAATTTCCTTCTTTAATTTCTTTTTTCAAATTTTTATTTGTAGCAGCAATCACTCTAACATTTACTTTAATATCACGGTCGCTTCCTACCCTACTAATTTTGTTTTCTTGTAAGGCTCTTAATACTTTTGCTTGTGCTGATAGGCTCATATCTCCTACTTCATCTAGAAAAATGGTTCCATTATTAGCAGCTTCAAATTTTCCAGCTCTATCTTTACTTGCTCCTGTAAAACTACCTTTTGTGTGTCCAAACAATTCACTCTCTATAAGTTCACTAGGAATTGCAGCACAATTAACCTCAATTAATGGTCCTTTAGATCGATCACTTTTTTGATGTAACCAATGTGCAACTAATTCTTTTCCTGTACCATTATCACCCGTAATAAGAACCCTAGCTTCACTTGGAGCTACTTTTTCAATGATTCCCTTTATATGTGAAATCGCAGCTGACTCGCCAATCATTTTATACTTTTGACTAACCTTTTTCTTTAGTCTTGTGTTTTCTACCACCAATTCTTTACTATCTAGGGCAATCCGAACTGTATTTAATAGTCTATTTAAATCTGGAGGTTTAGATATATAATCAAAAGCACCCAGTCGCATTGTATTTACTGCCGTATCAAGGTCACCGTGCCCAGAAATCATTACAATTGGAATTTCTGGTTTTATTTTTTTTACCGCTTCTAAAACTTCAACACCATCCATTTTTGGCATTTTAATATCGCATAACACCAAATCAAAATCTTCATTTCTTATTCGCTCAATACCAGCTAGTCCATCTTCAGCTTCAAAAACATTATAGGTTTCATTTTCTTCTGAAAGAATTTTCACTAATACTCGGCGAATTGCCGCTTCATCTTCTATTATTAATATATTAGACATATTTGAGTTTGTTTAATGGAATAATTAAATTAAGATTCTTTTGAAGTTGGATAAGAATGTACATCTCGTTGAGGGAACGGTATGGTAATATTATTTTCACGGAATTGTTGATCTATAGCAAATCTTATCTTACTTCTAAGCTTTGGAACTCTAAAGCTATCATTAATAAAAAAATTAATATGAAATATTAATGCAGAATCTCCAAAATCTTCAAAAGTCACATAAGGTTTTGGGGTTTGCAAAACTGTAGCCTGATTTTTAACACAATTTAAAAGTAATTCTTCTACTTTACTAGTATCACTACCGTAGGCAACTCCAACAACAATATGCTCTCTAGTTGTTTTTCTATTTTGTGTATAGTTATAAATGGAATTTCTAATAAGAATATGATTTGGAATGATAATAATCTTATCATCTCTGGTAATTGCTCTTGTGGTACGCAATTTTATTTCTAAAACCTTTCCTACTTTATCTTCAACTTCTATAATGTCTCCTACTAAAAGTGATTTATCAAGAATTATAAAAATACCTCCAATAATATCCTGAAAAAGATCTTGTAAAGCTAGACCTAGTCCCACTAATAATGCCGCTGACGCAGCTAAAAATGGAGTGATATTTATCCCCGTCATACTTAATATAACAAAGAATACCACAATATAAACCACGTAATTAAAATAATTAAAGACACTGATAAACTTTAGTTTATCGGTCTCATCCATATTACGAGTAGAAAACTTTCTAATATATTTTAAAATAAATTTTATAACAAAAAGAAAGAATATTAAGGTTAAAACTACTCCAATAGTTAAATCAATTCTACTTTCTCCTTCACCAAACTGAAAACCTAAATTAAGAAAATCTTTAATAGAGCCCCAAATATCTTCTTTAACTACTTCTTCAATTCTTTCTACTACTGCTTCTTGCATATTAGGTTAGTATTTAAGCCATTTTATAATCTCTTTATAACTTGCTTTTTTACCGTACATCAATATTCCGACACGATAAATCTTTGCAGCAAACCAAACTGTTGCTATAAAAGTAGCAAATAATATGACTAAAGAAAGTATTTGTTGCCATAAAGGTACCCCAAATGGAATTCTCATCAACATCACTACGGGTGATGTGAATGGAATAAATGAAAACACTTGAGAAACTGTACCATGTGGATTTTCAATAACCGTAAAAAAACCAACATATATACCTAAAATTAAAGGCATAAGAATGGGAATCATAAATTGCTGAGTATCAGTCTCACTATCTACTGCTGCCCCAATAGCAGCATATAAAGAACTGTATAATAAATAACCTCCAGTAAAAAAGAATAAAAACATAATTACCAAATTCGTTAATGGTAAATTATTAATCTCCATAAAAA
>MAAC01017614.1_pt1 | contig 16979 bp, 15 predicted proteins | sample 1115981 | NCBI WGS metagenome assembly MAAC01 (sample SAMN04961126, study PRJNA320927) | seawater metagenome | isolation source: sample BD02T64 sea water enriched with oil for 64 days | place: USA:Gulf of Mexico | collected 2013-07-27 | reverse complement strand
AACGACTTACTGTATCGCTACGAGTGTGTGATTATACCTGGGTTTGGCGCCTTGTTAACTCAATATCAATCTGCTCAGATAGATTCTGAAACACAAACTTTTTCCCCTCCAGGAAAAACACTTTCGTTTAATAGACAATTGCAAACCAATGATGGGTTATTGGCTAATTATGTCGCTTCTATTGAAAAGTGTAGTTATGAGACTTCGCTTCAGAAAATTAGAAAATTTACTGGGAAACTATCTTTTCAACTTTCTGAAAAAGAAGTGGTTTTTTTAAAAAATATTGGAGAATTTCATCTAAATGAAGAAAACTCTGTTCAATTTATTCCATCATTAAAACAAAACTTTAGCACAGCATCATTTGGAATGTCTTCCTTTGTATCTCCTAAAGTTAACCGAGAAGTTTATAAAGAAGAAGTTCGCACTTTAGAAGAAAAAATTCCTGTTTTTATAAGCCCTGAAAGAAGAGCTTCTAGGCCTTATTTAAAATACGCAGCCATTGCTATTGTTGCAATATCTATTGCGGGATTTAGTGGCATGAAATTATATGAAGGATCCATTCAAAAACATAATTTTGCTGAGAAACAAAAAGCTAATTCTATTGTAGAGAATCAAATTCAAGAAGCAACTTTTGTAATTGAAAACCCATTACCCACATTAAATCTTACCTTTTCTAAACATACTGGTAAATACCATATAATAGCAGGTGCTTTTAGGATTGAGGAAAATGCTCAAAAGAAAATAAATCAACTTCAAGATAAAGGATTTTCTGCTAGAATGATTGGTGTTAACAAATATGGCTTACATCAAGTTGCATATAGCAGTTATGAAAATAGATTAGATGCTCTTAAAAATCTACGTACTATTAAAAATTCTCATAACCAAGATGCTTGGTTATTGGTACAAGAAATTGATTAATAAATATTCGCTTCCTTTTTTTATTTTGAGTTAAAAAGATTTTCACAAAGGGGAGATTACTTTATACCTTTGTAAAAAATATTTTATGATGACTCCTAAAACTCCAAAAGATTCACTTACCATTCTGACCGATATGGTATTACCAAGTGAAACCAATCCAATTGGCAATATGTTTGGTGGTGAATTATTAGCAAGAATGGACCGTGCTGCAAGTATTGCTGCCAGAAGACATAGTAGAAGAATAGTGGTTACAGTTTCAGTAAATAATGTTGCTTTTTCTAAAATGATTCCTTTAGGTAGTGTTGTTACTATAGAGGCAAAAGTCTCCAGAGCCTTTACAAGTTCTATGGAAGTATTTATGGATGTTTGGATTGAAGATCGTGAAAGTGGTAAAAGAAATAAGTCTAATGAAGGAATTTACACCTTTGTTGCTGTAGATGAAATGGGACAACCTGTTTCTGTTCCTCCTATTGTCCCAGAATCTAAAATTGAAAAACAACGCTATACCGCTGCCTTACGTAGAAAACAATTAAGCCTAGTAATTGCAGACAAATTAGATCCTCTTTTGGCAACAGAGTTGAAAGCATTATTTATAAAAGAGTAGTTTTATAAAAATTAAATGATAGGAAAAGGAACAAAGGTTTATAGTATATTTAGAATGAAATGCCCACGATGCCATGAAGGTGAATTTTATAAAGGTCATCCATATAAATATTCTACTATGGGTAGAGTTCATGAAAATTGCTCTAAATGTGATTTAAAATATAATATTGAACCTAGCTTTTTTCAGGGTTCTTATTATGTCTCTTATGCATTAGGAGTTGCATTATTAATTACTGTTTCTGTTCTTAAATTAATTTTCTTCCCAGAAGCTGGACCTTTGGATTTATTAATTTCAATTATAGTTTCTCTAATACTTTTATCTCCTTTGCTTTACGCCCTTTCAAAAATAATTTGGATTAATGTTTTTGTAAAATACAATAAAAACATTATTAAAAAAAGGTTGTAGATTTACCCTATGATTCAAGGTTTAAAGAATAATTACGGTCATCTTTTTGAAGACGCTTTACTAGATGAAATAAGTCAAATAGGCATTCTTAAAGACATCCCAGAAGGGTCTAAATTAATTGAACCTGGACAGTATATTAAGTCCATGCCTTTATTGATAAATGGTGCTATAAAAATCATGCGAGATGATAGTGACGGTGATGAATTGTTACTTTATTTTTTAGAAAGCGGAGACACCTGTGCCATGACTTTAACTTGTTGTTTAGGAAATACAAAAAGCGAAATAAGAGCTGTTGCCGAATTAGATACTAAATTAATTATGGTACCTATCGAAAAAATGGAAGAATGGACAGGGAAGTATAAGTCTTGGCGAAATTTTGTTTTAGAAAGTTATCATAATCGTCTCATGGAAATGTTGGAAACTTTAGATAGCATCGCTTTTCTAAAAATGGACGAACGCTTATTAAAATACCTAAGAGACAAATCGAATATTACAAAAGACCAAGTAATCTACAGTACACATCAAGAAATTGCTTACGAGCTACATACGTCCAGAGTAGTAATCTCCCGATTGCTAAAAAAATTGGAAAATCAAGGGAAAATTGAAATGAACAGAAATAATATTAAAATTATTTCTCTCTAGTTTAAAAAATTATCACCTCAAGTTTTTACAATTAATCTCTTTATTTACAGTATAGTAGAAGTGTTATTTTAAAATAACACTAAATTCTCTTTTAATTTATTTGATTTCGTTATGTAACAAATGTTACTAAATATCTATAACTTCATCCCTATATTTAAAATTAATTAATATTTATTTATGGATTTTATACTCAACCCATGGCCTTGGTATGTCGCTGGGCCACTAATTACATTAGTGATGTTTCTCCTTTTTTTCTTTGGAAAAAAATTTGGAGTTTCTTCCAATTTAGAAACACTTTGTACCCTAGGTGGTGCTGGAAAATTTAATGAATTTTTTAAAACCGATTGGAAAAAACAAAGTTGGAGCCTTCTTTTTGTCGTTGGATTAATTATTGGTGGTTTTATTAGTAGCCAGTGGTTTACTCCAAATGAAACAGTGGCAATAAGCCAACAAACCATACAAGATTTATCTGAATTGGGTTTTCAAAATGCCGGAGCGCAATATTTACCCGATGAGATTTTTAGTATGGAAACTATGTTCTCTTTAAAAGGATTTTTAATTTTATTAATTGCGGGAATCTTTGTTGGATTTGGAGCAAGATACGCAGGAGGATGCACCTCTGGTCATGCTATTACTGGATTAAGTAATTTAGAAATACCTTCACTAATTTCTGTAATTGGGTTTTTTATAGGTGGTCTTATAATGACTTGGTTTTTACTTCCATTAATCTTTTAACTATTGTATATGAAAAACATAAAATTTATTATAATAGGTGTCCTTTTCGGAATTATATTAAGTAAAGCTGAGATTATTTCATGGTATCGAATTTATGAAATGTTTAAATTTCAATCGCTCCATATGTATGGCGTAATTGGTTCTGCAGTTATAACCGGAATGATTTTGTTTTACTTTTTCAGAAAAGGAAGTATCAAAAACTATTTAGGAAATAAAATAGAAATTGAGCCAAAAAAGAAAGGCTTTTCAAAAAATATTTTTGGAGGAATCATTTTCGGATTAGGATGGGCATTGGCAGGAGCCTGTCCAGGCCCTATGTTCATATTATTAGGAAAAGGAGCAATGGCAATAATTATTGTTATTTTAGGTGCACTAATAGGAACATTACTTTATCATGGAATTAAAAATAAAATCCCTCATTAAGAAAGAACTATTTTAATAACATAAAATCAAATGAAATACGGCTTTATTATCGATAACCGAAAATGCATAGGTTGTCACGCTTGTACAACTGCTTGTAAATCGGAACACGATGTACCTGTTGGTGTGAACAGGACCTATGTAAAGCAAGTTGAAAAAGGTGAATTTCCAGATACCCGAAGAATATTTTCGGTAATGCGTTGTAATCATTGTACAGATGCTCCTTGTGTTACCATATGTCCTGTGGAAGCATTATATACACGGGAAGATGGTATTGTAGATTTTGATAATAATCGTTGTATAGGGTGTAAGTCCTGTATGCAAGCTTGTCCTTATGATGCTTTATATATAGACCCCGACACTCATACGGCCGCAAAATGTAATTATTGTGCACATAGAGTGGATGTAGGTAGAGAGCCTGCTTGTGTGTCTGTTTGTCCAGAACATGCAATTATAGCTGGAGATATGGAAAATCCAAATACAGAGATTTCACAATTATTAGCCAGACAGCAAGTTAAAGTTCGAAAACCTGAAAAAGGAACCAACCCAAATCTTTTTTATATAGATGGTGATGAGGCTTCCTTAAATCCAGAAGCCACAGAAAAAGTAAATGCTGGACTCTGGAATTCACAAGCTCGTGGGGTTGGTCATTTTGCAAAAGCTGCTGAAAAAATGATGAATACCAATGACGATATTGATTTGTTGCAGATGACTATTGATAATGAAATTGAAACTGCTTATCAAAAGAAAAATTCAGAAAACCCTAATTATATTGATGTCCTTTCCGGAAAAGCTCGTAGAGTGTATGATACTCCAGAAAAAGGGATTCTATGGGGTTGGGAAGTTTCTGCTTATGTCACTGCTAAAGCGGTAGCCGCTGGAGCATTTTTAATTCCATTTATTGCAATACTTATGGGTTATGACCTATCCCCAACCACAAAACTTTGGTCGGCAGGGATCTCATTGGCATTCCTTTCCTTAACAGGACTCTTTTTAGTAATGGATTTAGATAGACCAGATCGTTTTTTATATGTTTTACTTCGCCCACAATGGAATTCTTGGCTGGTAAAAGGTGGTTACACCATTACTATTTTTGGATTGTTAGTTAGCGTCTGGGGAGTCATGACATATTTTGAAATTCAAATAGGAGAAACCATATTACTGTGGGTAACCGCATTTTTCGCAGTGATGCTAGCAATTTATACTGCTTTCTTATTTGCACAAGCAAAAGGCCGTGATTTTTGGCAAAGCCCATCTTTAGCATTGCATATGTTAGTACATAGTATCATGGCTGGAGCAGCAATTTTCGCATTGGTATTATTAGTTTCAGGAACTGAAAATTGGATGTCAATTTTAGGAATGGTGATGATAATAGCTTTATCAATTAATTTATTTACTATAATCACTGAATTAACAATGACACACCCAAGTACATCTGCACAAACCGTTGTAGAAATGATTACAAAAGGAAGGTATAAAAACCAATTCTGGTTTGGAGTTGTTTTAATTGGAAACGTGTTACCATTAGTATTGTTAGTAGCAATGCCAAATTCAACAATGTTAGCTGTTGTCGCAGTTTTAGTTTTAATAGGAATATACACTACAGAAAAAATTTGGATAGAAGCTCCACAAAGAATTCCACTCGCATAATTAAAAATAAACCATGGGATATAAAAAACCTTCATTTATAGAAAATATAGCAGAGAAAATTGGGCTGATTCCAAATCTTCACAAGGAAAAATACCAAGAGTTTGATGGTGATATGCGTCAATTTACAGATGAAGAAGTAGCTCAAATGTACGAGAACTTTCCCCCGCCAGAAAAATGGGACAATTGGGTAGAATACGACCCAAAAGCTTGGCCCAAAAAGGTAAAAAAAACCTATCAAATAGTGCCAACAACTTGCTTCAATTGTGAAAGTGCCTGTGGATTAACAGCCTTTATCGATAAAGAAACTCAAGTAGTTAAAAAATTTGAAGGAAACCCACAGCACCCTGGAAGTAGAGGTAGAAATTGTGCCAAAGGACCTGCAACAATAAATCAAATAACAGACCCAGATCGAATTTTATTTCCTTTAAAACGCAAAGGAAAACGTGGAGAAGGAGAATGGGATCGAATAACTTGGGATGAAGCTTTAGATACCATTGCTGCACGAATTCGAAAAGCTATAAAAGAAGATAGACATAATGAAATTGCTTATCACGTAGGTCGCCCAGGACATGAAAAATTTATGAATTGGATTCTTCAAGGCTGGGGAATCGATGGTCATAATTCGCATACCAACATCTGTTCTTCGGGTGCGAGATTTGGTTATAATTTATGGTATGGATATGACAGACCATCACCAGATCATTCCAATGCAAAATTCATTTTATTGATTTCAGCGCATTTGGAATCTGGACATTATTTTAATCCACACGCACAACGTATTATCGAAGGAAAAATGAAAGGCGCCAAGTTAGCAACAATGGATCCTCGTTTATCGAATACTGCTTCCATGTCAGATTATTGGATGCCAACGTATCCTGGATCAGAAGCTGCCGTATTATTGGCAATGGCATTGATTATTTTGGAAGAAGGCTTATATAATAGAGCATATCTTGAAAATTGGACCAATTGGCAAGAATATTTAAAGGCATTGCATAGTGATAAGGAAGTTATATTCGAAAACTATATCGCTGCAATGATTGAAGAATACCAAGAATTTACTCCTGAATATGCTGAAAAAGAATCGGGAGTAAAAGCAGAAACCGTTGTTGAAATTGCTCGATTAATTGGAGAAGCTGGCGAACGTTTTGCATCTCATAACTGGAGAGCTGCAGGAGCTTCTAACCTTGGAGGTTGGGGTGTTGCACGTTGTTTGCATTTTTTAACCGTATTAACAGGTGCTGTAGGAGCCAAAGGAGGAACGTCTCCAAATTCTTGGAACAAGTTTAGTCCCACAGTTCCTAACCCTCCAAAACCTCAAAAGAAATGGAATGAAATGCATTTCCCTAAAGAATACCCATTAGCATTTTTTGAAATGAGCCAGTTATTGCCCCATTTCTTAAAAGAAGGAAGAGGTAAAATGGATGTTTATTTCTCCAGAGTTTTTAACCCTGTTTGGACTTATCCTGATGGTTTCACATGGATGGAAATGTTTCAAGACGAATCAAAATTTGGTTTGCATGCAGCCTTAACTCCTACTTGGAACGAAACCGCATTTTTTGCAGATTTTGTTCTTCCCATGGGATTAGCTTCAGAGCGTCATGATATCAACTCGTATGCAACACATGGAGGAACTTGGGTTGCTTTTAGGCAGCCTGTATTAAGAGAGGCTGCTCGTAGAAATGGTAAAGATGTCGAGTTTACTTACGAAACAAATCCAGGGGAAGTTTGGGAAGAAGATGAATTTTGGATTGAATTGTCTTGGCGAATTGATCCTGATGGAAGCATGGGAATTCGCAAGCATTTTGAATCACCCAACCGCCCTGGTGAGAAAATAAAAATTGGAGAATACTACCAATATATTTTTGAACGAGTTCCTGGATTACCAAAAACTGCCAAAAAGGAAGGCTTGACAGAACTAGAATACATGCAAAAATATGGCACCTTCGAAATTGAGAAAGGAGAGTCTTATAAAAAGAATGAAACACTACTTACTAAAGAGGAATTAGAAGGGTCTGTAATTGATCCTATCAATGAGGTTATTCGTAAAAGCGGAAAAGACATTGGAGTCATGATTAATGGAAAAGCGATGTTGGGATTCCCAACTCCTTCTCGTAAAAACGAATTTTACTCACAAACGATGGTGGATTGGAAATGGCCAGAATATGCTATTCCTAAATACCTAAAAAGTCATATTCACAATGATAATTTAGATAAATCAAAGGGGGAATATGTACTGGTGCCTACTTTTAGATTACCTACATTAATTCATTCTCGCTCAGGGAATGCAAAATGGCTGGTTGAAATATCTAACCGAAATCCAATATGGATGCATCCAGAAGATGCTGCTAAATGGGGTTTCAAAACAGGAGATTTAGTGAAAATGAATACCGATATTGGGTATTTTATCGATAAGGTTTGGGTCACTCAAGGAATGAAACCCGGTGTAGTTGCTTGTTCACATCACATAGGAAGATGGAGAAGACCACAAGATAAAACAGGAAACCGTTGGGCAACCAATACGGTAAATATTGAAGGTGACGGAAAAGGAGGTTGGAAAATGAATACGATTTCGGGTATTAAACCTTTTGAATCTGATGATAAAGATTCCAAACGGATCTTTTGGAAAGATGGTGGAGTACATCAAAATATTACTCACGCAGTACATCCAGATCCTATTAGTGGAATGCATTGTTGGCATCAAAGAGTAAGAATTGAAAAACCAGCAGCCGGAGAAAATTACGGTGATATATTTGTAGATACCAACAAATCTCACGAAATTTATAAAGAGTGGATGGCAATGACACGTCCTGCCCCAGGACCAAATGGCGAACGAAGACCTTTGTGGTTTAAAAGAGCTTTTACACCTGACATATCTACGTATTATATGGACAAAAAAGAAGAATAAAGATTGTAATAAAATAAAGAATGATTCTTTGTTTGTTCGAGTGAAGTCGAGAACTATTTGTTTTCTAAATTATTATGGATATGACAACGCTCAACCAGACATAATTTTTAAATTTGTAAATGCTTCAAAAAATATTTCCATTTCTAACTTGGCTGCCATTAGTTAAAAATTCTTGGAAAGATGATTTAATTGCTGGTTTAACAGGGACATTTATTGTGATTCCACAAGCGGTAGCTTTTGCTATGATTGCTGGGCTACCACCTATTTATGGGTTTTATACTGCTATGATTACTCCAATTATCGCTGCGTTATTTGGTTCTTCTTATCATTTGATATCTGGACCAACCACAGCAATATCAATTGTTGTTTATTCCACTTTAATAAAATTTGTGAATCCAGAAACAGATTTAGAAGCCTTTGTTTCATTAGCGCTAGTACTTACTTTTTTAGCAGGATTATTTCAGTTTGCCATGGGATTACTAAAAATGGGAAAATTGGTAAATTTCGTGTCACATTCTGTAATCATTGGTTTTACAGCAGGAGCGGGAATTTTAATCGCCTTTAAACAATTACAACATGTCTTTGGAATTGATGTCCCGCAGGGAAGTTCTATCCCAGAAATTATTATTTATTTATACTATCATATATCAGAAACAAATTGGTACGTTTTTACGGTTGCTTTTGGCACATTAGGAGTCGCCATTGTTATTAAAACACTAATAAAACCCTTGTCAAGGTATTATATGTTAATTTCAATGATATTGGGATGTTTATTTGCAGTATGGATAGGAGGAAGTGAATACGGAATTGAGACCATTGGAGATATTCCTTCTAATCTCCCTCCCTTTAGAGTTCCTGAATTTACATATACCAACATTTCTGCTTTAAGTTCTGGAGCTATGGTTTTGGCCTTATTAGGTTTAATTGAAGCCGTTGCCATAGGGCGGTCTATAGCTTTACATACACACCAAAAAATTAATGGAAATCAGGAGTTTATTGGCCAGGGTTTATCCAATTTAATTGCAAGTTTTTTTTCAAGTTATATGGGATCTGGATCCTTTACCAGATCAGGGGTAAATCATCAAGCAGGAGCGAAAACCCCAATGGCAGCAATATTTTCTTCGGTTTTTTTAATGTTGGTTTTATTACTATTAGCAAGTTATGCTTCCTATTTACCAAAAGCAGCCATGGGAGGGATTATAGTATTAGTGGGTTATAATTTAATAGATTTTCAACATATAAGACAAGTAATAAAAAGTAGTGGACGAGAACTTATTGTATTGGTAATTACCTTGTTAGGAACACTATTTTTTGATTTGGAATTTGCCCTACTAGCAGGGATTTTTACTTCCTTTTTCTTTTATATGGAGCGAACTTCAAAACCAAATATTGCAACTTTAGCTGTTAATGATCAAAGACGTCTAATTAATTCCATTAGAGATAGAAAAGCATTAGAATGTTCTAATATGAAAATACTTAGAATTGATGGTTCTTTATATTTTGGATCTATTGAAAAAATTTCAGATTACCTTTCTAATTTATATGATCAAAATAAAATACAACATGTTTTAATTGCTGCAGATGGGATCAATTTTATAGACTTAGCAGCTGCCGAATGGCTTACCCATGAAATAAAAAAATGGCAAAAAAATAGAGGTGGAATTTATATTTCTAGTTTAAAAATAGTGAGTCAAGGAGTAATAAAAAAAGGTGGCTTTGATAATAAAATGGGGGTTAATTTATTCTTTAAAGACAAAAAATCTGCCATTATAGAAATTCATAAAAAAATAAACAATCCCTGTAGGGTAAAAGCATTTAAAGAATGTAAATAAAATAAAGCTATTATTTTCTTTGATGTTATAATTAGTAACTCATGTTACAAATAATATTATCTAGCATTAGTACTTTTGCAATTCCTAAATAAAATTTATTAAAGCTAATACATGAATTTTAAAAGCATACTTCCCATTTTAGAATGGCTTCCCAATTATAAAAAGGAATGGCTTAAAGGAGATATTATTGCCGGGTTAACTGTAGGGGTAATGTTAATTCCTCAGGGAATTGCATATGCTTTAATTGCAGGCTTACCTCCTATTTATGGTTTGTATACTGCTATGGTTCCACAAATAGTGTATGCAGTTTTTGGGACTTCTCGTCAGTTAGCTGTAGGGCCTGTAGCCATGGATTCGTTGATTGTTGCTGCTGGAGTTGCAACATTAGCAGAAGTAGGTACCGATCATTTTATTGAATTTGCCATATTACTGGCCTTTATCATGGGGATCTTACAAATTCTATTTGGGGTTTTTAGATTAGGGTTTATTGTTAACTTCTTATCTAAACCAGTGATAAGCGGTTTTACTTCTGCAGCTGCATTAATTATAGGTTTTAGTCAATTAAATAATTTGCTCGGAATTAATTTAGAAAGAAATAATAGGCTTCAAAACTTATTAATTGAAGCGTATCAACACCTCCATGAAATTCATGGACTAACCTTCATAATTGGCTTACTATCTATTATTTGTATTGTTCTAATTAAAAAATATTTTCAAAAAATACCCGCCGCATTACTTGTAGTAACACTATCCATTTTAATAGCAAAAACTTTTCAGTTAGATCAATTAGGAGTTTCAATTATAGGCGATATCCCAAAAGGATTGCCTAATTTTAGAATGCCTTTATTCGATAAAAAAATAATAACCGATTTGTTTCCAATTGCATTAACACTATCGTTTATTGCCTTTTTGGAAGCAATTTCAGTTGCAAAAGCTATAGAGTCCAAACACCCTGAATATAAAGTGAAGCCTAATCAAGAATTAATAGCTTTAGGAATGGGAAACTTTATAGGCTCATTTTTTCAAACCTATCCAGCTACAGGGGGATTTTCAAGAACGGCTGTTAATGAACAAACTGAAGCTAAAACTCCACTTGCTGCATTAATTTCAGCAATTATAATTGCTTTAACCTTATTGTTTTTAACCCCTCTATTTTATTATTTACCAAAAGCAGTATTAGCTGCAATTATTATGGTTGCTGTTTATGGTTTAATAGATTTTTCGATGCCAAATCAATTATTAAAATTTTCAAAAAGAGATCTGGTAATTCTAAATGTAACTTTAATTGTAACCGCAACAGTTGGTATTAAAGAAGGGATTTTTATAGGAGTTGTTCTTTCACTTGTAATGCTCATTTATAAAAGCACCAAGCCACATATTGCAGTTTTAGGTAATGTGCCAAACACTCATTTTTATCGAAATATAAATCGATTTAAAGAGGTAGAAATTGACGAGGAAATTTTAATCATTCGTTTTGATGCCCAATTACATTTTGCAAATACAACCTATTTTAAAGATAAGCTTCAAGAATTTTCTATTCAAAAAGGTAAGCAATTACAACTATTAATAATTGATGGTGAAAGCATTAACAGTTTAGATAGTAGTGCAATTTATGCTTTAATTGAAATTTTAGAATACTTTAACAGCAAGAACATTACCATTGCATTTACAGGTTTAAAAGGCCCTGTTAGAGATAAAATGATTCAGTCTGGATTTATGGATAAAGCCAATGAAGACCTATTTTTTATGAGTATTCAAGAGGCTGTTGATTGGTATGCAACTGGTTTAAAGAAAGATAATTTTCATAAATATTTAAAACAAAAAAACAATAAGAAGCCCTTGTTTAAACGATAATGTAACAAAAGTTACTTTATCATATGTAAAATTAGGCTAATTTTGCACCATATATTAACAATTTAGAATGATTTAAAGATGAAAGTAGAGCAATTATTTACAGGATGCCTAGCAGAAATGGCATATTATATTGAATCGAATGGAGAGGTTGCAATTGTTGATCCTTTAAGAGAAACTGAACCTTATCTAAGAATGGCAGAGGCTGATGGTGCTAAAATAAAATATATTTTTCTAACTCATTTTCATGCCGACTTTGTTTCAGGACAATACGATTTGGCTCAAAAGACAGGTGCAAAAATTATATTTGGTCCAAATGCTACTGCCGAATATGATATTTATAATGGATCAGATGGAGAAGAATTTCCACTAGGTGATGGTAATATCACCTTATTACATACTCCAGGCCATACGATGGAATCCTCTTCCTATTTAATTACGAATGAAGAAGGTGAATCTCCATATATTTTAACAGGAGATTGCTTGTTTATAGGGGATGTAGGTCGTCCTGACCTTGCTGTAAAATCTGGAACAATTACTGAAAAAGATTTGGCAGGTTTTTTATTCGAATCGCTTCGAAATAAAATAATGACCTTACCAGATGATATAATAGTATATCCAAATCATGGCGCTGGTTCTGCTTGTGGTAAAAATATGAGTTCTGAAACTTTTGATACTCTAGGAAATCAAAAGAAAACCAATTATGCTTTAAGAGCAGATATGACGAAAGAGGAATTTGTTGAAGAGGTTACTTCAGGATTAAAACCTCCTCCACAATATTTTCCAAATAACGTAAGGATGAACAAGTCTATCAATACAAGTATTGATACGATTCTACATAATGGAACAACACCATTAGACGCTGAAACTTTTAAGGAATTAAGTGAGAAAAAGGATGTTTTGGTAATCGACACCCGTTCTAAAGAGTCTTATGCTGAAGATGGCACCGTTCCTGGAGCATGGTATATTGGAGTAGACGGTAATTTTGCCCCTTGGGTTGGAGCAATTGTTCCAGATATTAATCAAAAAATTATATTTATTGCAGATGATGAACTGCGGGTAAATGAAATTGTTACTCGTTTTTCTAGAGTTGGATATGATAACACACTTGGTTATTTAAATGGTGGAATTAAAGACTGGATTTCAAACGGATATAAGGTGGATAAGATTGGTTCTGTTTCGGCGAATAAATTTGTAGAATTATTAGCAGCTGGAGCTATAGAAAAACCTGTAGATGTTCGTAAAGAATCGGAATATTTATCAGAACATGTTATTGGTGTCGAAAATTTTTCATTGGATTTTATCCATGATAATTTTGTTGAAATTGACACCAACAAAGAATATTTTTTACATTGTAAATCGGGTTATCGTTCTTTAATTGCAGCCTCTATTTTTATGGCTAATGGTGTAGAAAAAGTAACCGATGTTAGAGGTGGATTTGAGGATATTAAAGAAACAAAAGTTCCTCTTTCAGATTTTGTTTGCCCAACAACCATCTTATAATATCCTAATTCTATTATTAAAATATAAATAAATTGTTAATGTAACATATGTTACATACCACTATAAAACCTAACTGTATATTTGTACAGTTCTTTGAATTTCTTATATGAAAAACATTAATCAAATAGAGTGGAGAACACTTATAGAAAAAGATACAAACGCTGTAATTATAGATTGCAGAAGCCCCATAGAATGGGAGGAAGGTGTTCTTGAACACTCAAAATTAATGGATTTAATGAACTCTCAAGGTTTTATGCAAACCGCAGAAGAGTTAATTAAAGAAAAGAATTATTATGTCTATTGCAGGAGTGGAGTTAGAAGTATTACTGCTTGCCAAATATTAGAATCTTTGGGTGTTAAAAACACTTATAATCTATTAGGAGGAATCTTAAGTTGGGATGGAAAAGTAGTCATGCCTTAAAAATATATTATCTATTGAAAAAGGAAAATATTAAACAGTTTTATTGGTTGGTTAGTTAGTAAAGGAAGTAGTTGTATTCTAACAATCTACTTCCTTTTTTTTTAATGCATTTATAATTTATTAGATTCTAACCTTTTAATTATGAGAAAAACATTTTTCCTTTTATTTTTTACTATTTCTACTTTTAATAATTATGAATTCTACTATTATCATTCAAAATTTAAAATGTGGTGGTTGTGCCACTGGAAAAATGTCTAAATAACTCAAAAAAATGGAATCTGATTTAAAAAAACATTGGGATTCAGCTTATAAAAATAATGATATTACCAAATTAGGATGGTATGAGGAAGATCCAATACCCTCTTTGCAACTTATTCAAAAATGTGGATTGTCTAATGATGCCAGAATTCTTAATGTGGGAGTGGGGACTTCAACATTAATAGATGAATTATTAAATTTTGGATATCATAATGTTATTGCTAGTGATATTAGTAGTATGGCTTTAGAAAAATTACAAACAAGATTGGGTTCAAAAAAGAATAAGGTACATTGGATAGTAGACGATCTAATAAACCCGAGATTACTTTCAGAAATAGCCCCTATAGATTTATGGCATGATAGAGCAGTATTGCATTTTTTCACAACTGAAGAGGAGCAAAACACTTACTTTTCTTTATTAAAGAAGATTATAAAGCCAAACGGATATGTCCTTATTTCAACATTTAATTCAGAAGGTTCTACAAAATGCAGTGGTTTAAATGTACATCGATATAACAAAGAATTACTCAAGAATAAATTAGGTGCTGATTTTAAACTTTTAGAATTTTTTAATTATACCTATAACATGCCATCTGGTGATACAAGACCTTATATTTACACTTTATTTAAAAGAGCTTAAGAAATGAAAAAACTAAATCCTATTGTACTTGTTTTGATAATCGTACTTTTTTCTTCCTGTAAAAACGATAAGAAAGAACTTAGTCCTTCAATAAAAGAGAAAGAAAATAAAGAAGCAATTTCAAAAATTAAGCCTTCCTATCAACAAATAGGACTAAACATTGCTTTTAGCACCAAATCTCAATTAGGAAAAAATTTGATGGGAACCATGAAAGAAAAGGGAGCTGTAGCAGCCCTGGAGTTTTGTAATATAAAAGCCATATCATTAACCGATAGTATGGCAACTGTTCATAAAGCTAGAATTAAACGGGTTTCAGATAAAACAAGAAATCCCAATAATAAAGCAAATATTGAGGAATTAAAAAATATAGAAGTTTTTAAAAGGTTGCTTTCTAATAAAGAAGATATTGCTCCTATTTTAGAAACAAAAAACGATAGCATCCATTTTTATTATCCAATAATTACTAATGAAATGTGCCTAAAATGTCATGGTACCCCAAAAGAGATAGACACAAAAACTTTCACCGCTCTTAAGAGATTATATCCAACCGATTTAGCAGTAGGATATTCTGAGAATCAAGTTAGGGGAATTTGGAGTATTCAGTTTAAAAAGGAATAAATTCTAAAATATTATGAGTAGTTTTTTTAATCTTATCGCTACTGACCAACTTGTACTTGTTGATTTTTTTGCGGAATGGTGTGGCCCTTGTAAAACTATGTCTTCCATTTTAAAAGAACTAAAAGGGAGTCTTGGAGATAGGGTTAAAATATTAAAAATAGATGTGGATAAAAACCAACGACTAGCCACTGCTTTAAGTGTACAAGGAGTTCCTACATTGATATTATACAAGAAAAGTAAAATATTGTGGAGACAGTCTGGGGTAGTTTCTAAAAATGATATTATTTCTAAGATTAATGAATTTCTTTAAACTTTTTTAATGAACCTAAACGACGAATATTTTTGGGATAATCGCTATAAATCTCAAAATATTGGATGGGATATTGGTGAAATTTCTACTCCTTTAAAAACATACTTTGATCAATTAACAGATAAAAATATTAATATTTTAATTCCAGGTGGAGGAAATTCATACGAAGCAGAATATCTATATAACAAAGGGTTTAAAAATGTTTATGTAATAGATTTATCATTAACTGCATTATCTAATCTTCAAAAACGAATTCCATATTTTCCTAAAAACCAGTTAATTCATTCCAACTTTTTTGAACTAAACGATACTTTCGACCTCATTATAGAACAAACTTTTTTTTGTTCTTTACCTCCTGAGCTATGGCCTAACTATGCCTTAAAAACTAGTGAATTATTAAAGCCAAAAGGAAAGTTAGTTGGATTACTCTTTTGTATTCCATTATTTAAAGACAGACCTCCTTATGGAGGAACAAAAGAGGAATATATCCCATATTTTTTACCCTATTTTAATCTTGAAATAATGAAAACTTCCTATAATTCTATTCCTGAAAGAAGAAATAGTGAATTATTTATTAAATTCATTAAAAAGTAATAGTCGATTTTAAAATACTTTTATAAGGCTTCCTACATATAAAATTATTGAAAAGTTATAGTCTTTATGGGATTATTTTCAGTGTATTAACATCTGTCCTACACCATTTCACTATAGAAATACTAATAATTTAAGTAGATAAGCGAGTATATTATACCTTTAGACTAAAAGTTGTTTTATTTATGTTCGATATGATATTCAACAACTAATTCTAAGTCATTATGCTCTTGATTATCAACCTATTTACATAGTTATTTTCAATAATTAAATCGTTTCATAAGACCCCAAATATTTTAATTACTGTTTAAAAGCAGTATAAAATTGTTTATTATGAAAAATATTGGGGTTATTTTATATTTATTATTGTTTGTCCCATTTACAACATACGCGCAAGTCGGTATTAACACCCTAGATCCACAGGAAGCACTCGATGTAAATGGAAAAATTCGAGTAACTGATACTGATATCGGAGTTGGTAGAACGATGGTTTCAATTATTGGTATAGATGATAATGAGACTTTGAGCAAGATTATCCTTAGCACCGATTTTGTGATTACCAACAACACCATCACTGTTTCTGGCACTAGTAGTTATTCTGTGATAGATATAGATTTTACAGATCCGGCTGATGTAGCACTATACCTAGAAGATTATGTAGCGGGTGTTGATATCG
>MAAC01014875.1_pt1 | contig 16984 bp, 15 predicted proteins | sample 1115981 | NCBI WGS metagenome assembly MAAC01 (sample SAMN04961126, study PRJNA320927) | seawater metagenome | isolation source: sample BD02T64 sea water enriched with oil for 64 days | place: USA:Gulf of Mexico | collected 2013-07-27 | reverse complement strand
TATGCTTTCTATATTACGGGTAATTTATTAAGTTATCTATTGCATTCGTAGGTTGTACTAGAGTGTTTCACTCTTAGTTATTATAAATCATATTATTGACAAATTTAGTTGCAATTTATCTATTGGACTTCACACGGTAATGCTAAATAATATATTTTAGAAATTTTCGATTTTTTTAATGACTATTTTAAAAGAATAAACAGAGCTTTTTATGCAATCAATTGTCAAACCATATCTTCGTCGGGCTTCTATTTTAGCTGGATTAGCTATTGTTATGGGGTTAGCACTTTCAGTTATGGTCTATCAATCAACAGAAAAAGTGCGCATTAACGCAATAGATTTGGTTGAGTTTCGTATTCCCATTTTAACCAGTATCAATGAGTTGATTGCTGATTTAAGTGAACAAGAAAGAATTATTTATGAATTTTATCGCTCACAAGAAAACGACGTTTTTTTAAAGTCATCTGCTGATATAAAAAAAGCTTTTACGATCCACTTTTCGGTAATTAACTCGCAAGCACGGTTTAATGATGAAGCTATTATCATCCGTAAAAAGCAGCAGCAAATCGAAAACTTGTTTGCGCAGTTTTATGATGAAATGCAGTTACAAGAAGACAACTGGGATGAAATGCGAGACATTTTGCAGGCTATATCACAAGTACGCATTGATTTATTACCGACATTAAAATCTATTGAAAAACAAACTAAAGCAACCGTTGTAGAAGGTCATGAAAAAACCTTAGTACAAATGTTAATTTCTCATTGGTTGGTGATCATTTATGGCATTTTTATTGTATTAATTGCAGGTGTAGTCTCTTGGTACATCCGTCAATATATTCTTACCCAAGCTAAAAGTACCCGTTTGGCTTTATTTTCACAACGAAACCCTAATCCGATATTAAGTGTTAATAGTTTTGGTGTGGTGACTTTTGCTAATCCGGCTTGTGCAAACCTATTACGCTGCGTGGGCTACGATGCTAAAGAGGTTGAACGGCTATTACCCAGTGACTTTATGCTGTTGAGACAAGAAGTCTCTAAACAAAGAGATCATAGTTTAGTAGTTAAACAAGCGTTGGAAGATCGCATTTTACAGGTGAGCATTTATTGGCACCAAGAAATTGATGCTTATGATATTCACATCAAAGATATTACCGAGCGTATTTTAGCCGAGCAAGAAGTAAAACAGTTAGCTTTTACTTCGCAAGAAACTCAATTACCCAATCAATATAAGCTCGAAGAGAATGTAACTCAATTAATTGACCAACAAACTGATTTCTCTTTGGGGGTCATCGGCATTCGTCATTATAATGAAAAAGTTGCTACTTTTGGTGGAGAAGCTGTCGCTGAATTGGTTCGTGGCTTGGCAAAGATAATTGCTAAAAAATTACCCGAGGTAATTAGCTTTTATCATATCAGCGAAAGTGAATTTGCCTTGGTTTGTACCGAGTCTCTATCCACGTTACGTTTGCAAAAATTAGTAAAAGATATTTCAGTAGAAGTTGAAAATGCAGTAGTGACCAAATTTGGTGAGTTTTTTGTTGAATGTGACTTTGGTTTTTCTACTTTCCCTGAGCATGGCTCAGATGAAAACACCTTGTTAAAGCATGCATATATCGCCTTAGGTATCGCCAGTAAACATGAGCATAATAATTATTGTTTGTTTAATCCTGAATTTGCACAACAAATAGAAAAAAGTTCGACTTTAATTGATCAATTACGCCAAGCAATAGCGTTAGATGAGTTGTTCTTGGTTTTTCAACCTCAGCTTTCATTAATTGATCATAAAATAACGGGTATAGAAACCTTGGTAAGGTGGAAACATAATGACCAGATAATCTCTCCGGCTGACTTTATTCCTATCGCTGAAAAATCGGGACTTATCGTCAATATCGGAGAGTGGATATTAAACCAAGCGTGTTTATTTGCCAGACAACTTATTGAACAAGGACATAATGATCTTGTGATTGCCGTTAATGTTTCACCACGACAATTTTCGCATCCACAGTTTGTGCAAACAGTAAAAGATGCATTGCAGTCCAGTGGTCTACCGGCTAACAATTTAGAGCTGGAAATTACAGAAGGGGTATTTATGCATAATGAAGAAAATACCATTTCGGTTTTGCAACACTTAAAGAGCCTAGGTGTTGAGTTATCTATTGACGACTTTGGTACCGGCTACTCTTCTTTATCCTATTTAAAACAATTTCCTGTAGATAAACTTAAAATTGATCAGTCATTTATTCGTGATTGTCATAACAATGATGAAGACAAAGCAATTATTAATACGATTATAACGCTCGGGAAAAATTTAGGTTTATCACTCATTGCGGAAGGGGTAGAAGAGCTTGAGCATGTTGAAATATTAACTGATATGGCCTGTGATGAAATTCAAGGTTATTGGTTTAGCCGGCCATTGGAAAAACCACAGTTGATGACTTTCTTAGCTGATAATATGAATAAGCAACAAAAAAGGCATGCCGAGTAATCGGAATGCCCTATGTACAGGAAGTACGGTATGCCGTGGTGCCATGGATGGCAAAGAACGGCGATGTACAGGACCTTGAAATTATTTACTTAACGCATCACCTAAATGTGGGCGAATATCTTTCAAAATTTCTTTTAATAAGCGAGGGCTACTTGCAACGATATTTCCTGAGTTACTGTAGTTATGTCCACCAGTAAAGTCAGTTACTAAGCCACCAGCTTCAATAACTAATAACTCTCCAGCAGCGGTATCCCAAGGCTTTAAACCAATCTCGAAGAAACCGTCAACTCGACCCGCAGCAACATAAGCTAAATCAAGTGCAGCAGAACCTGCGCGACGTAAATCTGAGGCTTTTTCAAACATGGCTTGAAACATGTTCATGTAAGCAGCGGTATGTTGTTTATGTTTGAACGGAAAACCAGTGGCTAAAACAGCACCTGTAAGTTCTTTGTGTTGTTTAACACGAATACGAAAACCGTTTAATTGTGCACCTTTACCACGGCTAGCTGTAAATAGCTCACCACGGATAGGATCAAAGATAACGGCTTGATCAAGCTTACCTTTTACTTTTAAAGCGATAGAAACGGCAAAATGAGGAATGCCTTTCACAAAATTTGTTGTGCCATCAATGGGATCAATAATCCATTGAAAATCGCTGTCAGAACCTTCAGAAACCCCTGTTTCTTCACCAACAATTGAATGTGCCGGATAAGATTTTCGGATTGTTTCTATGATCGCTTCCTCAGCAGCTATATCAATATTGGTAACAAAATCATTTGTACCTTTCGATTCAACTTCAACTTTATCTACTTGCTCAAAAGCACGTGAAATAACGTTACCGCCAGTACGCGCAGCGCGCACAGCAATATTTAGCATCGGATGCATATCATCACCTTAATAATTAAACTAATTTTGTAAAAGAACGAGACCTAATCCCTGCACTCAGGAATTAGCGGCGCGCAGTATAACAAAACCGTACCATTTAAGCGAGTAATATAATCTCGCACTGATTAGCTTAAGTTATAGTGCATTTTGACATTTTTTGTTGGTAATTATTACTCACAACTCTATTTATACATTAAATGTCTAAACCATAATTAATAACACTAGTTACATTGTGAAAAACAGATGATTTTTTCGCAGTACAAGGATATTGTTATATGTTAATATTATTCGCAATTTTAGCCATCTAGACAGTTAACTCATTAATCATCAGTGAACTGCATCAAGAGAAAGAGATAATGTTAGATTCAGTACGTATTGTTTTAGTAAACACTTCAGATTGCCGTAATATCGGCTCTGCCGCTAGGGCAATGAAAACCATGGGGTTGAGCCAATTAGTATTGGTGGACCCTATTGAAATGCCAAATGGCCAAGCACAAGCTCTTTCTGCAGGCGCTTCGGATGTTTTAGCAAACGCTAAAGTGGTAAATACTTTAGAAGAAGCGATCAGTGATTGTGGTTTAGTGGTTGGTACAAGTGCTCGTTCACGTACTTTGCCTTGGCCAATGTTAGACCCAAGAGAATGTGGTGAGAAGCTAATTTCTGAAGTGAGTGATTATCCTGTTGCGTTGGTTTTTGGCCGTGAGAGTAGCGGCTTAACAAATGATGAATTACAGCTTTGCCATTTTCATGTGCAAATCCCTGCTAATCCAGAATATAGTTCGTTGAACTTGGCGATGGCAGTCCAAACATTGAGTTATGAAGTGCGTATGGCATTTTTAGCCGAAGAAAAGAAAGACTTTGAAAATAATGTCAAGAAAACGAATGAAAATGAAGAATATCCGGTCGTAGATGAAACAGAGCGAATGTTTGAGCATTTTGAGCAAGCATTAAAAGCAACCGGTTTTATCGTACCTAGTCATCCCGGACTGGTTATGACCAAGTTAAGACGATTTATTAATCGTGCTCGACCTGATATGAAAGAAGTAAAAATGTGGCGTGGCATGCTGTCATCAGTTGAAAAGTCAGCAAACCGCAATAAACCTTAAAATTTAAGATAAGAATAGGAAAGACTATGTTTAGCCGTATCAAAGAAGATATTAAAAGTGTCTTTGATAGAGATCCTGCAGCACGTCATACGTTTGAAGTATTAACTAATTATCCAGGTATGCATGCTATTTGGATCCATAGGTTAAGTCATAAACTATGGCGAGCAAATTGGAAGTTACTAGCTAGACTACTGTCGACCTTCTCACGTTGGTTAACGGGTGTTGAAATTCATCCAGGAGCGACATTAGGGCGACGTTTTTTTATCGACCATGGAATGGGCATTGTTATTGGTGAAACGGCTGAAATTGGTGATGATGTTACCTTATACCACGGTGTAACGTTGGGTGGAACCAGCTGGAACGCGGGTAAGCGTCATCCAACATTAGAAGATAACGTGGTAATTGGCGCGGGCGCTCAAGTACTTGGACCAATAACAGTTGGGAAAAATGGCAAAATAGGTTCCAATTCCGTTGTTGTTAAAGATGTACCTGAAAATGCTACCGCAGTCGGCATTCCTGCTCGTATTGTTAATGCCAATAAAGATAATTCAGATGTTAAGAAAAGAGCAGCTGCGGCAGAAAAATTTGGTTTTGATGCTTACGCTGTTTCTGCCGATAATCCTGATCCTGTAGCAAAAGCAATCGGTCGTGTGCTTGACCATATGCACTTAATGGATAGCAAAGTGGCGTCTCTGTGCAAAGAAGTCAATCAACTTGGCGGTGAAGTATGTCAAGAGGCACTGCCTGAGTTGCGTGTCGGTGAATTTGTTGAAGATGAGAAAGCTGCCGCAGATCGTCGACAAGCTCATGTTGAATCTTTCGATCCTGAGATTTAGTTTAAAAATGGTTCATTAATTGTTGATGAAAATTAGATATGCAGCCTCTCGGGCTGTTTATTCGATTGTTAATGAATTAAACTGTACTAGCTTCAGCCTAAAGATCCCCGAGTTTTTAGTTTGAGTCTTTTGGCATCATTTTCTGGTTGTGAACCAACAGCATTCAAAATTTAATACTTTGGCTAAACAAGCCAAATAGTATATTAGAAGTAATAAATTGAAGGTTATTATTAGTGAAAAATTTTCTCATGCTGATGGTATTATTTACCTCAGTTATCAATGTCTCGTTTGCTCAATCGATTAATTATAACGACATTTATCAGGAAACTATTAATGATCCAGCAAAAACCTTCTTTGAAATAGAACAGTTATTACTTGCTCCTGACCTCGCCATTGATGATAAAAATAAGCTCAAAGTTATTCAGTCAGAAATCGCTTATTTTATTGATCAACCTCAACATATTCTAAGTAATGTCTCCGAAGCTCAGTCTTCAGGAGTATTAAATAACAAGTGGCATGCACGAGCTTTAATCAGCCAAGCAAGAGGCCATTATCAACGAAAAGAATATCCGTTGTTTTTGATCGCGGCGCAAAAAGCTGTTAACAAAGCAAAGAAGACGGTTTCTCCCGTTCAAGAAACAGCCGCCATAGTTGAACAAGCTCTCGCTTTTACCTTTACTGGGAAAGTTGATTTAGCGAAAGAAAAAATTAAACTCGCTAAAAAATACTTGTCATTACTGGTGGATGATTTCGATAAAGCAATGATTTTACATAGATACTCGGCAACATTATCTAAATTGGGTCAATACAGCTTAGCGATTGATGTCTCACTTGAAGCCATTCAAATACTAAATGAATTAAATGCTCCTCATTTCATTTCTGTTGGATATTATAATTTAGCTTTGAATTACGATAGGGCCAAACAAATTAAACTGGCTGCCAAGCAGATGGATTTATCCTATCGTTGGGCCATTAAAGATAACAATAAGCTTAATCAAGCGTTTTCTCTTGTACGCCTAGCAGTGTATCAAGAGCAATTAAATTATATTGACGAAGCTAAGCAAACATTACTAAAAGCTGTAAATATTGCTAACAAAACAAACTCTAATCTAGTAAAAGTTTTAGCGTTAAAGAACCTCGCATTATTCAGTTGTAAGTACGCTCATGAAAAACAATGTCAGCAATATTTACAAAATTCTATAGACATTGCTAAGACATTTGATCTGCAAAAGGATCGAAGTGAATTGTTGGAAATTCTTGCTGATGAATTATATAAAGATAAGAAGTATAAAGCAGCGTATGAGGCCTTAAAAATCAGCTTTCATCTAAACAACAGAGCTAATTAGTCCACTAGAAAACATCATCGACCTTTCCTACTTTAGTCATTATTTTGCATTGATTCTGAATGTCAAAAATACTTGAGTAAAATAGTCAGGTATTAGTTGAGTTTTTACTCCAAAGCTTATAGAATACTTGAGTATATTACTAAGGTATATACTTGATTGTTTTGTAGGGGTATGTAAAATTGCGCTGCAATTTCACAGGGGTAAAGAATGAAACTTACATCTAAAGGGCGTTATGCAGTTACAGCGATGCTTGATGTTGCCATTCATGCGGAATCGGGACCTGTTTCGTTAGCCGATATATCTGAGCGCCAAGGCATTTCTTTATCTTACCTCGAACAGTTATTTTCACGTTTACGTAAACATGGTTTAGTAAATAGTATTAGAGGCCCTGGTGGCGGTTACCGTTTAGGTAAGTGCTCTGCTCAAATTGCTGTTGCTGATGTGATCAGTGCCGTTGATGAAAGCGTTGATGCTACTAAATGTGGCGGTAAGGCCGGTTGCCAGTCAGGCAATCAATGTTTAACACATACGCTATGGTCAGATTTAAGCCATCGCATTGAAGAATTTTTACAAGGCATTTCTTTGTCTGAACTCGTCGAACAAAGAAATGTTAAGCAGGTCTCAGAAAGACAAGACAGTCTACAGCAGACAAATGAGTCTAAACACTCACTTGAGACCTTAATTGCAACCACAAATTTAATCCATGACTGTTAATACAGCATGGCAATTTAGTTGGAGAAAGTTAGCCAAATGAAGCTTCCTATTTATTTTGATTACTCAGCAACCACCCCTGTTGATAAACGTGTTGCGGAAAAAATGATGCAGTACATGACGACGGATGGTTTTTACGGCAACCCGGCGTCACGCTCACATAAATTCGGTTGGCAGGCAGAAGAAGCGGTTGATATCGCTCGTAACCAAATCGCCGAGTTAATTAATGCAGACCCACGTGAAATTGTTTTTACTTCAGGTGCTACAGAATCAGATAACCTTGCTATTAAAGGTGCGGCTAATTTTTATAAGAAAAAAGGTCAGCACATCATCACCAGTAAAACCGAACATAAAGCGGTTTTAGATACTTGTCGTGAATTAGAACGTCAAGGTTTTGAAGTGACCTATTTAGATCCTGAAGAAAATGGCTTGATTGATTTAAACAAACTTGCCGCTGCAATGCGTGACGATACGGTTTTAGTCAGCATTATGCATGTAAATAATGAAATTGGTGTTATTCAAGATATCGCCGAAATTGGCGAAATGTGTCGCGCACGTAAAATCGTTTTCCATGTTGATGCCGCACAAAGTGTTGGTAAAGTACACATTGATATTCAAGCATTAAAAGTTGATTTACTTTCTATTTCAGCCCATAAAATGTATGGCCCTAAAGGTATAGGTGCGTTATACGTACGTCGTAAACCACGTATTCGTCTTGAAGCACAAACACACGGTGGTGGTCATGAACGAGGTATGCGTAGTGGTACTTTAGCAACTCATCAAATTGTTGGCATGGGTGAAGCGTGTCGTATTGCCAAAGAAGAATTAGTACAAGACTGTGAGCATGTCACTAAAATGCGTGACCGTTTATGGGCTGGCTTAAACAGCATGGAACAAGTATTTGTAAATGGCGACTTTGATAAACGTTATCCGGGTAATTTAAACGTCAGTTTCAACTTTGTTGAAGGCGAATCTTTGATCATGGCATTAAAAGATTTAGCCGTTTCTTCTGGCTCAGCTTGTACATCGGCAAGTTTAGAACCTTCTTATGTTTTACGTGCTTTAGGCTTAAATGACGAAATGGCACACAGTTCTATTCGTTTCAGTTTTGGTCGTTTTACCACGGCAGAAGAAATTGATTACGCGATTGAAATTATTCAAAAATCAATAGGGCATTTACGTGATATGTCACCACTTTGGGAAATGTTCCAAGACGGTATTGATTTAGACTCTATTGAATGGGCTGCTCACTAGGGCATCCCAAAATAAAATTAATTTTAAGCATAAACTTTATTATTAAATAAAGTCAGTCTTAAAGGTAGGAGAAATAATATGGCTTATAGTGAAAAAGTAATCGACCATTATGAAAACCCACGTAACGTTGGCTCTATGGATAAAAACGATCCACAAGTAGCAACGGGCATGGTTGGTGCACCAGCCTGTGGCGATGTAATGAAGTTACAATTGAAAATTAATGATGATGGCATCATCGAAGATGCAAAATTCAAAACTTACGGTTGTGGTTCTGCTATTGCTTCAAGCTCATTAGTAACCGAATGGGTGAAAGGCAAGTCAATTGATGAAGCCGGCGAAATTAAAAACACCGCTATTGCTGAAGAGCTTGCATTACCTCCGGTTAAAATACATTGTTCAATTTTAGCCGAAGACGCAATAAAAGCAGCGATAGAAGATTATCGTGCAAAAAATGGTTAATAGGTAGGTTGTTATAATGAGTGTAACTATGACACCCGCCGCGACTAGCCGAGTGAAATCTTTTATCGAAAATAGAGGTAAAGGACTTGGTTTACGTTTAGGTATAAAAACAACGGGCTGTTCGGGCTTAGCTTACGTACTTGAATTTGTTGACGACTTAAATGAAGACGACACCCTGTTTTCCATCAATGATGTTAATATCATCATTGATGGCAAAAGCTTGGTTTATCTTGACGGAATTGAAGTGGATTTTGTTAAAGAAGGCCTTAACGAAGGGTTTAAATTCACTAATCCAAACGCTAAAGGCGAGTGTGGTTGTGGTGAAAGCTTTAATGTATAATCGCCGCCACTGATCCCTAGTGCGTATTATTTAGCGAGTTGTTGTTGTGAATTATTTTGAAATGTTTGGCTTAGAAAGAGAGTTTGCAGTTGATTTAACACAACTGACAGAACGTTTTCAAACCATTCAAAAAGCGGTTCACCCGGACCGTTTTGCTCATGCATCAAGCCAAGAACAACTGCTCGCGGTTAAAAAATCTACTGCGGTCAATGATGCTTACCAAACGTTAAAAAAACCGTTGAAACGTGCCGAATATATGCTGAATTTACGGGGTGTAGACATGCCCAGTGAGCAAATGACTATCGGCGATAATGCGTTTTTAATGCGGCAAATGGAATTGCGAGAAATGTTAGAAGACGTAAAGTTTGCTGACGATGTTGATGCCGCGGTTTTTGAAGTTTCGCAAATCCTAGACACTGAATTTGAACAGCTTTCTAAAGCAATGCAAGTTGCACTATTTGAAAACTCAACGGCGTCAAATAAACAAGCTTGTGAAGATTTACGAAAATTAAAATTTTATCAAAAACTTCACCTAGAATTAGATCGTTTAGAAGATCAATTATTCGACGATTAACCTTTTCCATTACTTTTGAAAAACCGAGCTCCTCATGGCGTTATTACAAATTGCAGAACCGGGTCAAAGCACAGTCCCTCATGAACACCGTCTTGCTGTCGGCATTGATTTAGGTACGACCAACTCACTGGTGGCTACCGTAAAAAGTGGTCTATCTGAAACTTTAGTTGATAGCGATGGGCAAGATATTCTTCCTTCTATTGTCAGCTACCAAGAGCAGGGCATATTGGTGGGCAATGACGCTAAAGCATTAGCGATTGTTGATCCTGAAAATACCATTGTATCTGCAAAACGTTTAATTGGTCGTTCTCTGACCGATATCCAAAATAAATACCATTCTTTACCTTACCAATTTTGTGGCGATGAAAATCACCCTAGTTTTGTTACCCGCGCTGGTAAAATTAACCCAGTACAAGTTTCCGCTGAAATCTTAAAAAACTTGAGTCAACGTGCTCAAGAAGCATTAGGTGGTGAACTTACTGGGGTTGTGATCACAGTACCTGCTTATTTTGATGATGCACAACGCCAAAGCACTAAAGATGCGGCGACATTAGCTGGCGTAAATGTTTTACGTTTACTTAATGAACCTACTGCCGCTGCGGTAGCTTATGGGTTAGACAACGATCAAGAAGGTCAGCAAGAAGGTATTATTGCGGTTTATGATTTAGGCGGTGGTACCTTTGATATTTCGATTCTCCGCTTAAACAAAGGTGTTTTTGAAGTATTAGCTACTGGTGGCGACTCAGCCTTAGGTGGCGACGATTTTGATGTTGCGCTGGTTGATTATCTAATTGAACAAGCTAACTTACAACGCCCTTTATCTCCGTCATTGGAACGTCAATTACTCGACCAAGCGTGCAAAGCCAAAGAAGCATTAACTTATGTTGAATCTCATCCTGTCACCTTATCATTAGCCGATGGCAGTGACTGGCAAGGGAATATTGATAAAAGCACCTTCGAACAATTAATTAAACCTCTGGTTGCTAAAACGCTTAGAGCATGTCGCCGAGCGCTAAAAGATGCTGAGATTGAAGTTTGTGCGATAAATGAAGTCGTGATGGTCGGAGGCTCAACTCGGGTACCGTTAGTACGTAGTGAAACAGAAAAATATTTTGACAGAACACCACTAACATCCATTGACCCCGACAAAGTGGTTGCCATTGGAGCAGCCATTCAAGCCGACATTTTAGCGGGTAATAAACCCGACAGTGAGATGTTATTGCTCGACGTTATTCCATTATCCCTTGGCTTAGAAACCATGGGCGGCTTGGTTGAGAAGGTTATCTCACGTAATACCACTATTCCTGTAGCTAAAGCACAAGAGTTTACCACCTTTAAAGATGGGCAAACGGCGATGGCCATTCATGTCCTGCAAGGAGAGCGTGAATTAGTTGATGATTGTCGTTCACTAGCACGTTTTGAGTTACGTGGTATTCCTGCGATGACCGCCGGTGCTGCACATATCCGCGTCACGTTTAAAGTAGACGCTGATGGCTTATTAGCCGTATCAGCAATGGAAAAATCTAGCGGTGTTGAATCAAGCATTGAAGTAAAACCTTCGTTTGGCTTAGCCGAACATGAAATTGCTGAGATGTTAAGAGCTTCAATGACCAATGCTGAAGAAGACATGCAAGCACGGATGTTCAAAGAACAACAAGTTGAAGCGGCGCGTGTTATTGAGACTGTTCAATCGGCATTAAAGGCTGATAGCCATTTATTATCTGAGCAAGAAACTACTGATATTAAACAAGCCATTGCAGAAGTTGCACAAGTTAGCCAAGGCTCAGAAGTTAAAGCGATAGAAAAAGCGATAGAAAAATTAAACCATCACACAGCTGATTTTGCTGAAAAACGTATGGATGCCTCGATTAGAAAAGCATTAGCAGGGCAAACAGTTGATGATATTTAAACTAAATGAGTCACGCCTCGTTAGTTTTAATTGATATTTTAAAAGACATTTATTAGAGAAGAACATGCCAAAAATTATTGTATTACCTCATGAAGAACTTTGCCCTGATGGCGCAGTATTAGAAGCAGAAACCGGTGAAAGTGTTTTAAATATTATTTTGAAAAATGATATTGACCTTGAACATGCCTGTGAAAAAGTATGTGCTTGTACTACCTGTCATATCATCGTTCGTGAAGGTTTTGACTCACTTGCAGAAAGTGATGAATTAGAAGACGATCTACTTGATAAAGCATGGGGTTTAGAACCAGACTCACGCCTAAGTTGCCAAGCCCGAGTGGCAAGCGAAGACTTAGTGGTAGAGATTCCGAAATATACACTGAATATGGTTTCCGAGAATCACTAATATTTAGATAAAAGTAATAAATAGAAAGGGTAATAACAGTGATGTTATTGCCCTTTTTTGTTCGGATATAGTGTTCAAACAATAAATGTGCGTCTTGAATGTACGCATTAGAGACAATAGCAAAAGAATTTTCGCCCTATATTTTATAATTAATTATTCGCGTCATGGTAATGAAAGTTTCTTCTACTTTGTTAAAACTATATTTCACAGTAAAATTGAGTCATATTATTTTAACTATGGTTTGTAGATAAGTATTGTTAAGATATTTACATAATTGTTCGAAAGACAAAAGAATATTACAAGTTGCATTCAATGTATGGATACTTAAAAGGGAACAAATAATGCATGTGAAAAAATGCTTATGGATATTACCACTCTTAATGATAGGAGGTTGTGAATCAGAGTCAGATGACGTTATTGTTATCAATAATTTTATTACTGAAGCCCCAATTGTCACAACTTCAGTGGAACCAGCCCCTATTGGCCAGTTTGAATTGCAAACCGCTCTTGAAACTTCTTTTTTCGCTGTTGAAAAAGAAATTAATTCAGGAGAGTTTTATTACTCCAATTCAAATGCATTCCATTTTGATAAAGATGGATACCTAGTTAATAGCTTTAGTCTTCCTCTTATGGTTTTTCCTGTAAACCCTGATGGGAGCTCAGCTAGCGTTAGTCTTTCAACAAGTAGCTCAGTAAGGATAGGTTATAGCTATGGCAGTCCCAAAGCCACAGATAGAGTGAATATCAGCATAAACCTTCCTCAAGCTAGCGGTGAACTTTCTGTTAATGAATTTGACAATAATGACCCATTAACTTTCAATAACTCAACATCATTATCTGTAATCTCTTCGTTAGGTGATGTTCATGTACTAACGTTATATTTTATTCATGTTAGCGCTGATAATAATACGTGGGAATTTCGTATTGCACTTGATGGTAATACTGTCCAGCCAATTACTGAACAAGTGCTTGATTTTGATTCCGGCGGTTTAATGGATGATATAAACGACGATGATCTTGATGGCTTTATTACCACAGGGAATGGATTAATCGAAAATATAAATATCTCACTAAACAGCGGTGCAAGTGATTTAAGCTTTACTCTAGACTTTACATCTGATGTAACATCTTATAATAGCAATTTTGAAGTTACGTCCCTTGAAGCATCTGGCTATTATCAGGGCCACATAAAGCAGTTTAAAATTGAGTCTGATGGCTTAATAACATTGTCTTATACTAATGGAGAAGATGAATTGATTGGAAGGATTGCTTTGAATAAATTCATTAGTCCATATAATTTACAGCCATTAGATAATGGTTTGTGGGCAGAAACTGAAAATTCTGGTGCAAGAATTGCCGGAGAAGCTGAATCTAGTAACTTTGGTTCTATAATACCTATAGTTCATGATTTTTAGGCAGAGCTATCTTTAATCATTTAAATTCCATAATCGGGCAAGTAAAGTATTATTGATACAAGAGCTAATCCGACCTGTGCAATTCGCTGTAATAGCTAATGTCTGCAAAGTGGTAAAAACTGAATTCTAAGGTTTAATCACTAAAGTGAACATATCATCAATATGGTTTCTGAGAATCACTTACTAAATTTGAAGTCATTTGGTAAAAGGGTAATAGCAGCGATGTTATTTCCCTTTTTTGATATTGAGCTTGTTTGTTAATAAGATAGTCTTAGAAGTTCTCCAAAAAGTTAATTTTGAAGAGGTATTTTATCTAGTCTTTTTGAAATTCTTTTCTACTTTCTTAGTAGAATAAAAGGCACTACACTAAACCTTTCTTATTATTACAAAACAAGAGCACCTATTGTATAAATACTTTCTTTTGCTTATTGCGCATATACTCTTTTGGTTTTTTTATGGAGCTTTTGAGCATATTAGCCATCTAATTTATGGTGAAGATCATTGGCAAGGTAGCTTATTTTCATCACTGTTTATTATGCTAGCTACAGCTTTACTTGCTCTGCTCTTTAAGTTTTTAGAAAACAAAATTACGATTGTTAGATATGCGCTAGTGCTTTTTTGTGGGGTAACGGTACTTGTAATTTGGCATAATTTGACAAGTATTTTACATACTCACATTACACTTGATGAGTTACTGAGAGCGCCGTTATTAGAATGGCTCTCGGGCATTTCATACCGTGTATTGTTAATTATTTCATGGGCTGCTCTTTTTGTTAGTGCTTACACGTACTTAGAAAAAAAATCACAAGAAGAAGATGTATTAAAAGCAAAAAATGCAATGAAAGAAGCTCAATTGCAAAAGTTAATGACGCAGCTAAATCCACATTTCTTATTTAACGTATTGAACTCAATTGATGTTGCCATTATAGAAAAAAATACAGATATAGCACATCAAATGCTAGTAAAGCTGAGCCAATTATTGCGCGGTACGCTAGAGCATAAATTCACTAATAAAGTGCTATTTAAACAAGAGGTAGAGTTACTCAATTATTTTATTGAAATTGAGCAACAGCGCTTTAAACAGAGTATTTGTTTTAATTACCATATTCAACCAGAAACTCTTTCGGCATTTTTACCTCCTTTGATATTGCAGCCTTTAATGGAGAATGCAATTAAATTTAGTTGGCATTTGGCCGCTGATTGTAAAATTAATTTAACTGCGAATATTGATGGCACAAAGCTTAGTATAGAAATCAGTAATCACTTTAATGAAAAACAACTACAAGGTAATGAAGGGACAAAGACTGGACTTGAAAATGTAAAAAGCCGACTACAGTTACTTTATGGTGATGAAGCAATACTTACAACCAATACACACACAAATTGCTTTACTGTTGCCTTATTAATTCCACTAGAGGTTGCAGGATGACAATAAAATGCTGGATTATTGACGATGAGCCTGCAGCGCATAAAGGTATTATGATTGCTCTTGAGGCGCATAGCGATTTTGAAGTGGTTTATCATGGCTATAGCGTAGAACAAGTAGAATTTGAACAACTAGTAAAGCCAGATGTCGTCTTTTTAGATATCGAAATGCCTAATAAGAATGGTTTCGAATTGCTCAATTTTTGGTCAGAGTCTTTACCTCAAATCGTCTTTGTAACGGCGTATAATCAGTATGCAGTTGCTGCATTTAATAATAATGCACTTGATTACCTTTTAAAACCTATCGAACAAGTTCGTTTTGATGTTATGACAAATAAAGTTCGGCAGCGCATGAAAGAACAAGAGGTAATGTTAAAGCGCAGTACCGTCGAGGATCTTTATAATAGAATTAAACGTCGAGAATCACAGTTAGAGTTGAGTATTAAAACCAGTGATGGCTTATACCGTATTAAACAAAAAGATATTATTTATATTGAGTCTGTTAGCAATCATCTCGCCTTTCAATATGGTGGTAAGGTTTTATTGTCTAGAGATGTTTTTAAGCGCTTAATGTTAGAGCTTGATCCTCATTTTTTCTTTCGTACACATAAATCATATGTGGTTAATTCGGCACATGTTGTTAAGGTTGAAAAGGGACGTTTTGGTGATGCCACTATAGAAATGAGCAATAAAAATCTAGTTAAAATGAGCCGACGTTATAATGAGATTTTACAGAAATTAAACTAAAAATAATTGAGTTGCTGCCGTTTACTGTATTTTTATAGCCGCTTGGTTTATTTAAATGTACTGCTTTCTTCTGCTATGACACTCTTTTCTTATTATCAATTTGAGGAAAGACCTAATGTATTTATCCCCCCTAAGAAACATAAAATTAAAGCTTAAAAACACAGAAACTCTACTATTTAGAACAATCAATTTTACTGTATCAAATTTGGTTGTTTTAGTTAGCTTGGTGGGATCACCATCTGTATTCTCTGACACTTTAAAAGAAGAGATTATAGCCAAAGTATCTGTAGCTTATGATGCTAAAGTGCTCACAAGTCTTAAATCTATTACTCTTGTAGATTACCGTAAAAATGTATTTTCTAAGCAAAGTTCACCATTGGCTGCACCCGAGCTTTGGCGTTTTAATGAAGAGCTCACTATAGATTTTGAAAATAAAAAAAAGGCCCTGGTGTCTTGGCGCGTTAATAATACTAATAAAGATTTAGAAAAATATATTGTTAACGAAGAAACTGGCCGAATATACGACATACTACATGGTAAATTTAGTGACGATAGTTGGTATAACTTTGCTAACACAGGAGGAGCTATTGAGCGTAGTAGTGATACCCTAATTGCTAAAAAGCTCCTTTTAGCAAATAGTAATTTTACAATAGTTAATGAAGTCCAATATCAAGGTCAGCCACATTATCAGGTTTCATTTGTGCTCTCTGGAGCAACCGAGTCAAATATCTACATAAACAAGCTGTCAGGAGTCATTAATAAGGTTTCCCGTATGCATCCTACATTAGGCGAACTTAGTTATGTGTTTTCAAATCATAGTAAAGTCGGCAATATCACCTTTGCAAGAGATATGGATTTTTTGGTTGGTGATAGTCCACGTACTATTTCCACGTTTAGAAATATAGAGTTAAAGCCAGATTTAGAGAAAAAATTTGCTGTACCGCAGGGGGGGACAAATTGGGGCAAGCCATTTGAGTCCTCTCATATGCTTTATAATAAACTTGGAAGCAATGTTTACCATGTGGGAAAAAACTCTTCACGTACCTTGTTTATTGATGCTGGAGAGTACTTTATTTCTGTCGGTGGTAA
>MAAC01010941.1_pt1 | contig 16986 bp, 14 predicted proteins | sample 1115981 | NCBI WGS metagenome assembly MAAC01 (sample SAMN04961126, study PRJNA320927) | seawater metagenome | isolation source: sample BD02T64 sea water enriched with oil for 64 days | place: USA:Gulf of Mexico | collected 2013-07-27 | reverse complement strand
AAAATTTAAAAATAAAAACATCGTATCAAGATTGTTGGGATTTTATTCAATTTCGAAACGATAGTTCTTATTCTGTCCATAATTTGTTTAGGAATTTGTCGTAACTTCATTCTGTTTCCGATAACATTCAGGAAATAAGATTCGCAGGGAGCGGTAAATGAGCTTAAGAACATACACTTATCAGATTCAACCTGATCCAATGTCGCGCGTTGAATCAGGACAGATAGAAGCTAAAAATATTGACGATGCCAAACGTCAACTTCGCGTACAATATATGCTCGCGAATTTACCAGAGGATATGCTCTTGGTTGATCAATCCGAGGTTGATGAAAATCAAGCTCGTGAGAAATCGGCCAAAGCTCGTGATTTACTTCGCGTCCTCGCCGATCACCACGCTTGGACAAAAGATTCCAATCAAGGTTCGCGTGCAAACCTGAATAATCTGAATCTGACCAACATGGTAATGCCAGGATCACAGCTTCAAAACGCAGATATGGCAGGCGCCGATTTTTCTGACGCAGATTTAAGCGGCTCTAACCTTGCCAATGCAAACCTGGTTCGTGCCAGTCTTCACGGCGCCAATTTAAAAGACGCAGATCTTTCCGGCGCAGACCTCAGCGATGCCGACCTTCGAGGCGCAATCCTAACCGGAGCAATACTGGATGGAGCTGATCTCTGGCGGGCTAATTTAATGGGGTGCGTCATTTCGCCATCTGCCCTCCACAAGGCTCTTTCATGTAAAACAAAGTAGCTGAGGCCCTATTTTACGGGCCTCTATAATTTTGCTGCGGTTGAAATGAGCGAAAATAATAAAAATTCCGGGGAATTCGCCACACCTGCACCGAAAGATCGTTCAGTGTTCCAGTCCCTCAAAAAGGGACTGCGCAGAAAGTGCCCGCACTGTGGCACAGGAAGTATCTTTCGGAAGTATGTGACGGTAAACGACGAATGTGCAAACTGCGGCGAAGAGCTCGGTCACATACGGGCAGATGACATCCCTCCCTACTTCACCATCACAATTGTGGGGCATATCGTTGTGCCCGGTGTTATGTGGACAGAACAAGCTTGGTCCCCCTCCCTTTTAACCCACGTGGCCATATGGCCAGCCCTTACCCTCGCCTTAACCATGGCTATTCTTCCCTTTGTAAAAGGGGGCGTACTTGGCGTTTTGTGGGCGTTGCGTATGTTCGAAGATGAAAAGCGCTTTCCATCTACGATCAGGTAATTTTGCTTGCACTTTGCTTCTTATGTAAAAATTAATTGGAAGCGTTATAGATAGCGCCTTGCCCAACAATATTCATAGACAAGGCGCTAATATCTATTTTGTTTTAGTGGCTTCAACCGGAATTGAAGAATGCTCCTTCCCGGCCATTTCCGTATAGGCAACAAACCTGAAAGGGTCGAGAAATTGAACCGCGCCACGCGCACGATCCGCCGCCTCTTCTTTTAGAAGGGTTATTCCGCGGTTATTCTCATAGCGAGCCTCTGCCGCAACAGCTAACTGTAGAGCCAGTTCAAAATCACCACCATCCATCATAGAGCGCAGCGCATCTTCGACATCGCCTGAAGACAATCCGAGATAGAGATCGAGAAAACGGCCATATTCCACAGAAGTAATAACATCCAGACCAACAGGTTCTTTACCCGTTATCCCCTCTTGCCATATACCAAGCATGTGATCACCAAGACGGGCGATGATATGGTTTCGAGGAGATAACAGCCCGAGAAATGCCTCTCGGTGATCTCTCAAGCTCGGGGGGATCAGGTTCAAGCGAACAATATCCTTAACAGAATATCCATTTTCCAGATGTTTACGTGTCTCATTAACCAGCCAGATATAGGCTTCTCTGTAAGCTTTGATATTCTCAGGGCCATACATAATATTAAGCGCATAGTGTCCGTGTAGAATATACTCAGGGTTCCTTGAAATCACCGTATCCATGGTATTAATGGCCTCATCAATAAACCCCTCTTCTACCCATGGCTCCCCGTAAAAAGGCATCAGAATATCGCCAACGAAGATGACCTTTTCATTGGGCATGTTAATCAGAAGAGCATCTTCCGTTTCCCCACCAGTGACAGGAACCAATTCAAACTCAGTCCCTCCAACCTCTACGGTAGTCAACGCGGATATTTCCACATCGGGGTGATAATCTTTTATCCAGTCCATTGAATAACGGGAACTACGGAACTGTTCATAGGTATGATTGCGCAAACTCCGACCTAATGTAGAACGATAATTATCCCGTCCATAAATTCTCAAATCAGGGTTCAGAGATTTTAAAAAACCATATCCTCCGATATGATCCCAATGAGCATGCGTAAAAAACGCCGTAGTCAAAGAGGGAAGCTCAGGATATCTCTTCATAAGGAACTCCAGACCAGCCCTCACGCTAAAGGGCTGAGTACCAGCATCGATTGATATCAACTCTTTCCCATCTTCACTGACGATAAAATGCAGCTCTGAAAATCCAAAACCTCTTACCGCAAACACCTTCCCAGAGACAATTTCTTCTACCCATGGTGCCGGCGAAAAAAGTAAACCGTTCTCTTTTGAAGAGGCAAACCATCCCATGAAAAGTACCTTTGGCTCATAGTCCTGATATCCGCTTTTTGTCAGATACCGAGCGGCCATATCGCTATTGCCGAGGTCTTCATGTATTTGTGCAAGATAGTGATAAGCTTCGCGGTAAAAGCCCGGTTCTGGTTCTGTTTCAGGATGTTCAACCAACCAGTTAAGTTCCTGGAGAGCGCTGTCCTGCTTGCCAAAGAACCAGGGCACCTGGGCATAAATCAGTCCTGACGACCAACGCACCAGAGGATTAGCTCCACCTGAAATTTCCCGAGCTTCCTCCAGAATAGTAAAGGTATCGTTTATCCATCCGATACGGTTTAGCAAAAACACTTCTTCTGCGTAGGTTGCCCGGAGGATCGCATAGGCAGACAGATAGTTTGCCCTTACTTGATCAGAAAACTGGGTTTCGTACCGCTTTAGGAGTTTTTCAAAAAAAGCGATCCCGTATTTTTGCTGGTTAGCAACAATATAGGAATTCACCAGTAGAAAAATCGGCCGTGCGTCTTCAATTGGCCCATAAGATAGCACCACTTCTGAATACAAAATATCCGAATGGAAACTCCTGTCCCCGACTGCCCGACCAAACTCTTCAAATCCCGGTGCAGGTGCAAGGCTTTCAGATAAAGCAACTTGTTGAACTTGCGGTGTAGCAGTCCAAGTACTTTCCACCGCTGCAATATTCATTGCTTCAGAAGTTGGTGCAGATACAACTGTTGCCACGCCGCCTGCAACAACCGCGGTAAGTACTGAACCAACCAAGGCTATAGATATCATACGCTTCATCGTAATCTCCGCATTTAAGTGTATATACACTTATTTGATTAAAAAATTATCTAAATTAAACTACTGTGAAATTTTCTCTAAAGATCCCATCAACAATAGCCATTCTTTCTTTCCCAGTTTTCCAACGGCATGAACTTGAGCATCTTTCCAATAAGGCGTTGCTTGTTGAAGTACCTTTGCACCTTCGCTCTTCATGCTGACAAGACGTACTCGATGATCGTCATCTTGAACAACTTCAATAAATCCCTTGCTTATCATTGACTTGAGATTTCTGGTTAACGTAGTTCTCTCCATACCAAGAACTTCCGCCAATTGACTTAACGGTAACTCTCCGGTTTTGTTCAAGGTCGCAAGCAGCGTGAACTGAGTGCCTTTAAGGCCAGACGGCTTTAACGCCGCATCATAAGCCTGACTTAGAATGCGAGTTGCCCTTCTCAAACGAGCAGAAGTACACGCGGTAACATCTTCAGTATCCAGCATCGGTTAAGCTCCTACTTAATTCATAAGTGTATATGCACTCTTTTTTTTAAATTTCAAACTCTTTAAACAAATAGATTTATATTTTTGTTTCTGGTTTTGTTTTTGGGGTTAGGAAAAATGTCACTATCATTTTACTTTACCTAAGCAACTCAAGTTGTATATACAATAAGATAATTATAAATGCCATTTTGGAGCGCGATATGTGGGACAGTCTGTGGATCAATTGTAATCTTTGTACAATACAAGGTACTGGATTAGGGGCGATTACCAACGGTGCTCTTGCTATTCAGGGTGACAAAATTGTCTGGGTCGGCGAGTTAATCAACCTTCCGGATACACCAGAGAAACTGGCGAGAGAGATCAATGATCTCAATGGCAGTTGGATTACGCCAGGATTGATCGACTGCCATACTCACATCGTCCATGGCGGTGAACGGGTCAACGAGTTCAATATGCGTCTGGAAGGCGCGAGCTACGAAGAAATTGCCAGAGCAGGCGGCGGCATCAGATCCACCGTAAAAGCAACAAGAGCTGCAAGTGAAAAAGAATTGCTGGATGCTGCACTTAAACGTGCTTCAGCCCTTCAATCCGAAGGCGTAACCGTTATAGAAGTAAAGTCTGGGTATGGTCTGGACTGGGAAAATGAAACCAAGCAACTTCGCGTGGCGAAACAAATTTCGGACCATTTACCAATCGACGTCATTACGACATATCTCGGGGCTCATACCATACCAGCTGAATACCAGGATAATGGGGACGGCTATATCGACAGCATCATTGAAAAGCTTCCAAAACTTAAAAAGCTCGACTTGGCCGATGCCATTGATGGTTTTTGCGAAGGTATTGCGTTTTCACCGGATCAGATTGAAAAATTATTCAAAGCGGCATCAGAACTCGGCTTCGATTTAAAGCTCCATGCCGAACAACTCAGTGACCTTGGCGGCGCAGAGCTCGCTGCGCGCTATGGTGCAAATTCGGCCGATCATCTGGAATACGTCTCGGAAGGTTCTGCTGATGCCATGGCTAAATCTGGTACTGTCGCTGTTATTCTACCCTGTGCCTTTTACTTTCTCAACGAAACCAAGAAACCCCCTATCGACTTGTTCCGCAGCAAAAGTGTTCCCATGGCCGTCGCGACAGATATGAACCCGGGGTCTTCGCCTTGTTGCTCTTTGTTACTTGCGATGAACATGGCCTGTACTTTTTTCAAAATGACACCCACTGAAACCATGCGCGGTGTCACCTTGAACGCAGCACAAGCCCTTGGCATCCAAGATAGCTACGGCAGTCTCGAAGTCGGTAAAGTGGCTGATCTCGCGATATGGGATATCAACAATCCAGCAGAACTTTCCTATCATATGGGGTTCAACCCCTTGCAAGAATTGATTAAGTCTGGAAAACAGATTATTCAAAAATAGCCCAAACGCCTGTTTGTTTGCAGGAGGTCCGAAGGAATATAAACTTAGTCATCAACCCGAGCAAATCGCCAGGTCACAGAAGCTTCCCTAAGCATTTCTTCCTGGATTTGAATCTCTCCCCAGCGCGTAGCAAAATCAGGGTCATCCTTGCTTTTTTCATCAACGATAATTTCCCTGATACCGCTTTGAATTATGGCCCGCGAACAATCGGAGCAGGGGAAATGGGTCACATAGATCGAAGCACCACTCAGGCGAACGCCTACTCTGGCAGCGTGAAAAATGGCATTTCGCTCGGCATGTTCAGTCCAGTCATATTTGAGAGGACGCTCATGGCGCTCATCAGCATCATCGTCAACTGCACGTGGAAACCCGTTAAAACCGTAGGGTCCGGGTGTATTGTCTTCCAGAACGATTACTGCACCAACCTGGGTGGAACGATCCTTCGACCAGGTTGAGACCTCTCTTGCCAGTTTCAAATACCGCGTATCCCATTTCCCTGACATAATACCGCCTATTTGTTTTCTTCAAAGGCCTACCATAACAAGAAGACCTTGTTTGAAAAACCGTAAAATTTCAACCATTTGTCATATCATCACCTGTGTTGAAATTATCTTTATCTGACACTTGATACTATGTATCAGTCTGGCCATTCATTCCTGGATCAGTTGGAAGTAATTAACTTCGTTTATGCTAAATTAATCAATTCAATCTACTTAAGAATTTATTATATATCCTAAAAATGGTTTGAATTTGTTTTACCAATATCCACTCACCCCAGAGTTTAAAAAACGAGCTATCGCTTACAGTATAATCATGGCTGCTGTAACGCTGTCGCTACACGTGATCAGCATCGTCGCCGGTAAAGGTTTGCATACGTATTTTAATGTTGCTCTCGGGGCTGATTTTTTAGCTTTTTATACAGGTGGTAACTTTTTCAACGAGGGAATACTGGAACAGATTTATGACATTGGATACATACATAAAGGATATACCATACCTCCTGAGGTATATTTCCCCAATCAATTCAGTTTCCAAAGAGATTTAATCGGGCCCGATTTTACAAACCACAGTCCCTTTATTAACCCTCCCTACGCAGCGTTACTTTATGCCCCTTTTGCGTTGTTGGATTATGTACCAGCTTACCTTCTTTGGATATTTTTTAACCTATTTCTTCTATTTGTATCCACAAGACTTATTCGTCAAGAACTGTCCCAACTCCAAAAGATCCCCCTGTATAAACTTTATCTCTGTTGCTTTCTGTTTTTTCCAACAATCGCATGTTTTTTATACGGTCAAGCAACACCAATAATCCTTCTCCTATACTCTCTGTGTTATATTTCCTTAAGGAAAGGCAATGATTTAACAGCAGGATTCTGTTTAGGACTACTTGCTTTTAAACCACAGTTGGCAGTGGGCATTGCCTTAATATTAATTTTAAAGTGGCGATGGAAATCTCTCATCGGAGGAATGCTATCCGTATCGCTAACTCTCGGCATCGGGCTTGTATTTATGCCTACCGAGATGCAAGCATATTTGCTAATCAGTTCAAAGCTTTTAGATTTTTTGCGGTCCACCGATTATCCAACTTGGGGAATAGATTCATATTTTGGCTTTTCCGTTTTACTCTTCGACTTTATAAGTCCAATACTCGCAAATATCGTCACCATAACTCTTTCCATTGGCACTCTTATTCTTCTTTTCTTTTTGTGGCACAAAAATACCTGGCTCGAAGACAAACGAATATGGGACATCTCTATGGCGATTACATTCTGCTGGGGAATACTAATAAGTCCTCATCTGTTTTATTATGACTTAATGCTCCTCCTACTTCCTGTAGCGATTGTGATACAACATCTCCCCTGGATCTATGAGCGAAACAACAAAATACTACTATGGACAACAATACTTTGGATTATTACCTATTTAGGTAGCCAAATGAGTTCGTCCCAATTAAAAATACTCTCATATTTCCATTTACCCGAAGTAGCATTTCAATTAATCACACCATTTGTCTTTTATTGGGGTTATACGGTTTATAAACTAGTTCAAATTGAGCATGATCACTCGAAAACTTCGTCCTGATATAGCTACTCGCTTCTAATTACCTGTTTTTCTTCACAGCTAGATGCTTTAGTAACCACCTAGCTGCCCCGGGGGATTTTCATGACGACAGATCAATATTTTCTATTTGCCTTGTTCGGTTTGGTTTTCGTTCTGCTTATCTGGGGTCGCATACGATACGACTTGGTGGCTTTTGGCGCCCTTGTTATTGCAGTTGTTGCCGGGTTTGTTACACCTGACGAAGCCTTTTCAGGGTTCGGTCATCCCGCTGTTGTCATTATCGGATTGGTTCTTATCGTTTCACGCGGCTTGATGAATTCCGGCGCGGTGGAAATGATCTCTGGTCTCGTTCTATCTTCCAATCGTCCGCTACAGTTACATATCGGTATCATGTCTGTAGTTGGTGCTGCTCTTTCGGCGATTATTAATAATGTTGCAGCCCTTGCTCTCTTGATGTCCCTTGATATGGAAGCGGCCGAAAAAGCAAAACGTGCCGCAGCCCTAAGCCTTATGCCCCTATCCTTTGCCACTATACTCGGCGGGATGATTACCCTTATCGGCACCCCACCAAATATTGTCATTGCCCAATACCGTGAAAGAGTACTTGGTGAAAGCTATGGCATGTTTGACTTTGCACCGGTGGGTCTTTGCGTTGCCCTGAGCGGTATCGTTTTTGTCGCTCTTTTTGGCTGGCGGTTAATTCCAAAGAGAGATCGCCCCGGGGCAATCCGTAATGCCGAAGACACGGATCTTTTCCTCGCCGAGGCCCAAGCCCATGAGAACTCAAACTCCATTGGCCTGAAGGTTACAGAACTCTATCCGCAAGCCAGAGAGCACGATATAACGGTTCTTGGTCTCGTTCGCAGAGGAAAAAGGTTACCCGGCTTTGCCCGCTATGAAGAAATTCGCAAAGACGATCACATTGTCCTTGAAGGAAACCCCAAATCGATCGAGGCCTTTCTTGGTAGTGCACAACTGGATTTTGCAGGAAAAGACAAACACGAAACCGGCCTGACAAGCTCATCCCTAAAACTGATAGAGACAATTGTACCCGATGGCGCCAGAATAAGCGGAAGATCAAGCTATAGCCTAAAGCTTCTCTCCAGACATGGTGTCACCCTGCTCGGTGTATCACGGCAAGGTAAACGTTTTCGCGATCGGGTCCGTAAACTTACAATTAAACCCGGCGATGTCCTCCTCCTTCTCGGACCAGAAGATCGCCTGGTAGATGTCATAAACTGGCTTGGGGTGCTTCCTCTCGCCGAAAAACAGCATTCGGTCATTCAACGAAAGAAGGCAACACTGGCAATTGGGATGTTCCTTGGAGCAATTGCCCTCTCAGTTGCGGGCCTCCAGTACCTGCCCATAGCTTTAGCCGGATGTGTAATAGGATTTGCAGCCCTTGGTATCGTTTCCGGCCGGGAAGTCTATGAGAGTGTTGAGTGGAAAGTCATCGTTCTTCTCGCGTCCTTAATTCCCCTAGGAATAGCCCTGGAAAACTCAGGCGGCACAAAATTAATTGCCGAGCTCATCGTCTCCCAAACAGCTGGCTGGCCAAACTGGGCGATCCTTACGGTTCTCATAATGATAACCATGACACTTTCTGACTTTCTCAACAATGTCGCCACGGCTCTTATTGCGGCCCCAATTGGTCTTGATGTTGCCAATGCAATTGGTGTCTCCCCGGACCCTTTTCTTATGGGAGTAGCCGTCGCAGCATCCTGTGCTTTCCTCACCCCAATAGGGCACAAGAACAATACCATCATCATGGGACCGGGCGGTTATCGCTTTGGAGATTACTGGCGAATGGGGCTTCCACTGGAAATTTTGGTCGTGGCCATATCTGTCCCAGCTATCCTCTTTTTCTGGCCGCTATAACCAAGGCCCACGGCTGCATTTATAGCATCTTAGCACAATAGTCGGCGAATGGTGGAAAGTGTCCGATCAAACCGTCTCGTCCAAGGCTTTCCATTAATTCCATGTTCCGTTCAGGAATTTGTTCTGGCGTTTTATAGCTTGATAATACCCGGCTCATTTGGCCTTCGCGGATGATATGAAGAACCGGGAATGGGGCGCGATTTGTCCAATTTGTGATGTCGTTTTCGGCAACACCGTCAAAGAGATAGCCTGGGTGAAAACTAGCCAGCTGAAATAAGCCTTCAAGGCCCGCCTGTTCGATGCAATCTTCTGCCAGGCCCAACAAATCGAGAAAGTCCTCAAAGTCCTCCTGACCCGAGGGAAAAATCACCAGAGTCGTAGAAAGTTTTTCTTCCGGGCTTTCCTGAATAAGAATCAACTCTTCCAAGAAACTCTTTATCGCTTCGTCAACAGAGTTCCCAACTGCCACGGCATAGCGAATAGAATCTCGATGAATTTCCGGAGCAGCAAAAGGGCAGAGGTTTAAGCCAACCACCATCTTCTCAACCCATAACCGAGTGAGTTCTGTAGCATTCTTAATTTCATAAAGAGGATAGGTCTGTGTCATGGTCGCATTCTAACAGGAAGAAGATATTTGCCCAGAATAACCGACACCTGATGAAGACAAAAAAAGGCGGCCCCGAGAGGCCGCCCTTCAAACCCAATATACCTAAAGATTTAGAACAGACCTTCGATCTGACCGTCATCATTGAGGTAAATATTGTTTGCAGCTGGTTTACGAGGCAAACCAGGCATTGTCATGATCGCGCCAGTAACCACCACGATGAAGCCAGCACCCGCTGAGAGGCGAACTTCACGTACAGGTACAACATGCCCGGATGGTGCACCAAGAAGCGATGGATCTGTCGAGAAACTGTACTGAGTCTTCGCCATACAAATTGGATAATGGCCGTAATTTTCCTGAAGCTCAGCAATCTGTTTGCGAACAGAGGCATCAGCAATAATTTCACTGGCGCCATAGATTTCTGTAGCAATCGTTTCAATCTTATCCCACAAAGGCATTTCATCAGGATAAAGCGGCGTGAAATCTGCAACATCGGAATCAGCCAACTCAACAACGTGATGAGCAAGTTCTTCAGTACCAGCACCACCGTTTGACCAGTGACTAGCAACGATTGCTTTAGCACCCAGAGCTTTACAAGCTGCAGAAATCGCTTCGATTTCAGCAGCTGTATCCGTGATGAACTGGTTGATTGCAACAACAGCAGGAACTTTGAACTTCTTGATATTAGCAATGTGACGCGCCAGGTTCTCGGAACCTTTGGTCACAGCATCAACATTTTCCTCACCCAGATCAGCCTTCGCAACACCGCCATGCATTTTCAGGGCACGAACGGTCGCAACGATAACCACAGCGGCAGGTTTCAAACCAGCTTTACGACATTTGATGTCAAAGAATTTCTCTGCACCGAGATCAGCACCAAAACCAGCTTCTGTAACAACATAATCTGCAAGCTTAAGAGCCGTTTTTGTTGCGATAACAGAGTTGCAACCATGCGCGATGTTTGCGAATGGACCACCGTGAATGAAAGCAGCGTTGTTTTCCAAAGTCTGTACAAGGTTTGGAGAAATCGCATCTTTTAACAGAACAGCCATTGCACCAGGACCTTTGAGGTCACGGGCGTAGATCGCCTTTTTCTCACGAGTGTAGGCAACAATGATATCGCCGAGACGCTCTGACAGATCATTCAAGTCGTTAGACAGGCAGAAGATCGCCATGATTTCAGAAGCAACAACGATGTCATAACCATCCTGGCGCGGGAAGCCGTTAGCAACACCACCCATGGAGTTGGTAATGGAACGCAGTGCACGGTCGTTCATGTCGACAACACGTTTCCACTGGATGCGACGGGAATCAATACCCAGTTCGTTACCCCAATAGATATGGTTGTCGAGAAGTGCAGAAAGAAGGTTGTGTGCGACGCCAATAGCGTGGAAGTCACCTGTAAAGTGCAGGTTGATGTCTTCCATTGGAACAACCTGAGCGTAACCACCACCAGCTGCACCACCCTTAACCCCAAAACAAGGGCCAAGTGAAGGCTCACGCAAAGCCATGATAGCTTTTTTACCAATACGGTTCAGGCCGTCACCAAGACCAACAGTCGTTGTAGTCTTACCTTCACCAGCAGGTGTCGGGTTGATAGCTGTAACCAGAATCAGTTTTCCGTCAGGGTTATCCTGAATGGAATTGATAAAGTCAAAAGACAGTTTTGCTTTATGCGGGCCATACTGAAGCAATTTATCAGCAGGGATTCCAATTTTTTCAGCAACCGTCGTAATTGGTTGCATCGTTGCCTCACGGGCAATTTCAATATCACTTTTAACCATCGTGTTTACTCTCCATCCCTATCGGACACCAACATTTAGGGGACACTAGCTGGGGTTTTCTTTTTGGGATATCGCAAGAGCGTCACCTCGTCACCCAGAAACACCGAAATAGGCGTTTATTAGCGTTCGGAATTTACTATCGAAGCATCCGATTTTCAAATCAACGATATAAAATTGGCCCCTTTAACTCGATAAGCTATTGAAAGAACAAACTAGATTCTGAGTAAGGTAATACGAACACCTCTTTGGGCAATATCAGAAAGATCCGATCTTCTCCTGGGTGATCTGGACATTCAACAAGCAGAATGGCCTTTAACAATCTTTACTCTTTCCCTGATGTTTCATGCATTGGCACTCTCACTATAAAGTGAACACAGGTGACAGGAATATGAGCAATTCAGAACTATTTGTTAGCAACTATTCTCTATTTGATAACAAGTTCTAATCCTCACTTACCCAGATACAAAGAAATTAGTACACGATGTTTCCTGCCGAATACCTACGCCAAGCGAACTTGTTCAAAGAATTAACCAAAAGCCGGCTATCAATGCAGATTGCGGCGATGGTTTTTCTCAGTATTCTTGTTGTTGAGGCAATAATCCTCATCCCTTCCTATCAAAACTATAAACGCGATCTTTTGACCAGACTGGCAGACATCGGCCAAACAGCTGTCATTACAGGCTTCCAAGCGCACGCCCAAACAATCCTCGGCAGCTCCTTCAGCGCCTCTCCTCTTGTAACAGGAGAAAAGATAACTCGAATTACCAGGTTCAAAGGCGGCACCCTTTACACACAAGCAGGTGAGATGGTTGGTTCTTTCGGGGAAGCTCCTGAACTTACGATCAACAGCTACAATAATCAGAATATCAAAACCCAGCTTAATTCAGACCAAACCAGATATGACATCCTTTGGCTCCCGTCTGAAACCCAACTCCCCTTTATTGTCATAAGTCGTTTAGATTCCAGCTGGATAGAAGACGAACTCACAGCCTTTATCTGGCGGATTATCGGTTTGGTTTTGCTCATCTCTCTATCAACATCAATCGTTACTTTTTTTGTGCTTGGAAGGAATGTTCTCTCTCCCTTACTAGCCCTACGACATCACCTGGTTGCCGCTCAAATGGATCCGGGAAACACGTCGAAACTTGATATGTCCGGGTGGAAAATAAAGAACGAGATCGGGGATATGGTCTCCGCCTTAAATGTTCTTTTAAATCGACTTTCGGATTTGCGAATTGCCGAACGCGAAATGAATGAACAGCGTTTCAAAGATTTTGCAAACACTGCATCGGATTGGTTTTGGGAAATCGATCAAAACCTGGAATTCACATTCATTTCAAAGGATTTCCCAAATATCCCCGGGGTAAACACGCAAGGTTTAATTGGAAATAACTGGAATTTCCTCAAAAATCCTCCTATCGAAGCTAAAGCGATCGAAGATTATTTTTTGATGCTGCAGCAGGAAATAAACATCCGGAATATGGAGTTCTCCTATACTTGTCACGGAAACACCAAAATTTACCAAACACTAAGCGCCACTCCGTTTTACAATCAAAATGGCCAGTTTGCAGGATATCGCGGTACAGGCAAAGATGTTTCCATCAGCTATCTCGCCGAACAAAAGCTCGTAGAAGCAAAGGAACAGGCTGAGTCCGCAAATAGGTCCAAGTCACAATTCCTAACGAACATGAGCCATGAGCTCCGCACACCCCTTAATATAATCAACGGTTTCTCCGAACTCATAACAACAAATACTGAAGTTGATGAAAAATCTAATTTGCAGGCAAAAGAGTATGCTCAGGAAATTAACACCGCAGGAAATCATCTGCTTAAAGTTATCAATGAAATACTCGATCTATCCAGAATAGAAGCAGGGCAGTTAACTCTTAACGAAGATACCCAGGACATCCAAACCCTTCTGAGCTCCTGTAAAAGCATGATGGCAGAATATCTTGAGGGGCGAGATCTGTCATACAGCCAGCAGGCCCCCGAAGAACCAATATATTTCACTGGCGACAACAAGCGCTTAAAACAAATCCTGCGTAACCTATTGTCAAACGCCGTAAAATTTACCCCCGACACTGGCGTTGTAAGTATGGAATCTCATATCCTTAAAAGCGGAGACATCCAGATATCAATTATCGATAGCGGCGTGGGTATTGCTTCCGACGCACTTCCTATAATCACAAAACCCTTTGAACAGAGCGATGGAAAAATTGATCGCTTTTATGAAGGCACCGGACTCGGCCTCGCAATATCAAAATCCCTGGCAGACATGCACGACGGAAGCCTTAATATTTCCAGTGAGCTGGGTGAAGGTACGACCGTCAGTTTAATTATCCCCAAAACACGTCGGGTCAAGATTGAGCAAGGGAAAATGGTTCCCTTTAACTGACCAACTCCGCTCCACCCAAAGCCGTATGTTATATCTAGGAAATTTCGCCAGAACTTCTTCTTGCTCTGGTGAAAGCCGCCATATGAAATGCCGCATGTTTAGACCTTAGGGTGAATTCTTGTCCTATGGGGCAGGCTCGTCTCGCAAGACATCCGCTGGATGCACAACTACCTCCGTCTTTTGAGACAACATGCTTTGCGCAAGCAAGATAGTCATAGGCCTCTCCGATCACGAAAGCATCAACCGGACAGGCGGATAAACACGGTTGATCGAGACAGCTCAAACAAGGATTTTTCTTTGAGGATAGCGCCGGAAGATCATTCACTTTTATGGGCAGAAGAATAGCTGCACGAAGCGCATGCCATGTTCCCCATTCCCCACTTATGTAGAGACCTATCGGACTTGGAAATAACCTTTCCGCTCGCGATGACCACTTTTGGAATGGATGATATGGTGGGCCATCCGATGGGAATAACGCTTCACCATCAAATTTCTTTGCCAAATTCCCAATAATCCGCTTGGTCCAACTATCCATGGGGTCTTTGCCGTCTGCCTCATATTCGACTGATTGAGTAAAGCTTTGCCAAAAAGTGCCAGAGCCCGCATTGCCAATCATAATAACGGTTAGGGGTTGTTTTCCAGAAGATAAATTCGGCACGCCATCATCTTCAATGGGCAGGAACCCCCCTCTGAGCAGAAAGCCCTGGCTCGTAACATCTTCCTCTATTTGCTGGTATTCCAACATCGAGAAACCCTTAATCAATAAATTTGAACAGACAAGCTATTCGCCTACTCACTATAACGCACCCACGGTTCCGGAGGACTGGGATCTTGCGGCCATTCCACAACATGATCTTCAAGGTCAGCGTCTTCAACTTCAGTTTCAGACACGACCTTATCAAGCGTAGAAACACCCGCGGCATGAACCGAATTGGGATCGCCTGTGATCAGAGGGTGCCACCAAGGCAAATCCTTACCCTCGTGCAACAAGCGATAGGCACAGGTCGGCGGCATAAAGCTCAGGGTTTCGATGTTGTCTGCGGTTACCTTGATACAATCAGGAACGTATTGGTGCCGGGTTTTGTACAGGCTACATTGACAGGTTCCAAGGTCGAGAAGTTTGCAAACGACATCGGTATCAACAATCTCTTCCGTATCGGCATCTTCCAACTTAACCAGACAACACTTTCCGCAGCCATCACAAAGACTTTCCCACTCCGGATCACTCATTTCTTCAAGTTTTTTCGACTGCCAAAAAGGCAACAGTTCTTTTTCTTTACTCATGACGTAACTCAAACTCATTTTTTATTCTCAAGCCCAAGGTCACCTAGAGGTCAAAATTACCTTAGGGCGACTACTCGATGACTTGGTTTCAAGTTCTTTACTTAATTATAGAGCACGCAACAAACCTATTATAGTCTCAATAATAGAGAAGTCGGTTAATCTTCGATTTATGCCACTAATTAACCGATCAGTTAATTTAATCTTGACCAATCATAAATTTCCCTAATAATAAACCAATTGGTTAATTAGACAAATTCATATCTAGCTACAAATACAAAGGAACAGCCGGATGACTGAAATAAGAGTGGTTTCAAGAGACGAATGGCTTGTTGAGCGCAAAGAACTTCTGGAACAGGAAAAGCAATTTACCCGTGCAAGAGACCGATTAGCCCAATATCGTCGCGACCTTCCCTGGGTTAAATTGGAAAAGGAATACATTTTTGAAGGTGCAAATGGTCCCCAATCCCTCAGTGACCTGTTTGGTAGCTCTAGCCAACTTATTATTTACCACTTCATGTTTGGTCCGGATTGGGATGCAGGCTGTGTCAGTTGCTCGTTCTGGGCTGATAACTTCAATGGTACCGTGCCACACCTAAATGCGCGTGACACTTCCCTCGCCGTAGTTGCTCGCGCGCCAATGAGCAAGCTCACCCCCTTCAAGCAAAGGTTGGGCTGGTCTTTTAATTTTGTCTCTTCCGAAAAAAACAGTTTCAACGAAGATTTTGACGTTAATTTTGGACCAGATCACAAGCCAGAAGACAAGATTACCTACAATTATCGCACCACGACCTTCCCTGTAGATGAGGCTGCAGGGATTAGTGTTTTTGTAAAAGGCGAAGACGGAACTCTCTATCACAGCTACTCAACTTATAGCCGGGGATTGGATAATTTAAATGGTACTTATCATTTTATCGACTTAACGCCTAAAGGAAGAAACGAGGACAATGAAAGTGGAACTATGTCCTGGGTCAGACACAACGATAACTACGACACATAGTAGTCGCAGAGATTATCGGGTCTCATCCAGAATGTTGTGATGCCGCAGGCTCTTCCTTTGTCATCTCTTCAAGCCACTCAATAACCTTGTCGACTGCAAGCTTTCTTTTCACACCTTTGGGCACGACCACCCAATAAGCATTCGACAAGGTAACTTCCTCGCCCTCAAAGGGCTTTATCAGTAGCCCTGTAGCAAGATCATCCTCAACCAATCGTCCCCTTGCCAAGGCAATTCCTAACCCTTGGACCGCCGCACGCAAAACAAGGTCAGATGATGCGAAACGCGAACCGCCTCGACTATCGACATCCTTCACCCCTCGCGTACTCATCCAATCATGCCAGGAGGCTTGCGGGTCACGGTCATGCAACAGGGGCAACTTCCCCAAAGCAGAAAGTGACGTCGGTCTCCCCACCTTCAACCAAAACGAGGTGCTCATTACCGGGAAGAGCTGCTCATCCATCAAAGGCTCGCAATCCAAACCCTCCCAGGGGCCCTTCCCCATTCTAACGGCGAGGTCTGCGCCCTGATCAGACGGTAAAGAAAGCTTTTGATCAACAACAACGGAAAGCTCTATCCAGGGATAACTTACATTAAAATCCTGGAGACGCGGCAATAGCCAGCGCGCTGCAAAAGATGGCGTCGTTGAAATTGTAACCGAATTCCCCTGCTTGCTTTCCCGAACAGCTTCAACAGCATTACTCAGTTCCTGTAAGCAACTCAACCCTGC
>MAAC01020189.1_pt1 | contig 17009 bp, 16 predicted proteins | sample 1115981 | NCBI WGS metagenome assembly MAAC01 (sample SAMN04961126, study PRJNA320927) | seawater metagenome | isolation source: sample BD02T64 sea water enriched with oil for 64 days | place: USA:Gulf of Mexico | collected 2013-07-27 | reverse complement strand
CCGGAATTAATTTATCGTCAATCAATGACTGCGCCGCTTTAACATAAATGTCTGGACGATATACTTTCGCAGCCAAATCTTTGTACCATTGATCGCTTTTATCATCTGATATTTGTCCCCAACGACGCATTTGTGTTAAATACCAAATAGCATCTGAGTAGTAAGGATAGGTGGCGTTATATCTGAAGAACACGTTAAAGTCTGGCACAGCACGCTTATCACCTTTTTCATATTCAAAAGTTCCGGTCATTGAGTTAGCAATAACCTCATAATCTGCACCAACATAGTTAGATTGAGATAGTATTTTTACTGCGGCGGGACGATTAGCGTTGTTGTTATCGTCTAACCATTTAGCGGCGCGAATTAATGCCCGAGTTAAACGAATAGTCGTATTAGGATACTGCTTAGCAAATTTAGCCGTGATACCAAAAACTTTTTCAGGATTGTCTTTCCAAATTTCATAGTCAGTGACAACAGGTACTCCTATGTTTTTAAATACTGCCTGTTGATTCCATGGTTCACCAACACAATAACCGTGAATAGTGCCCGCTTCCATCGTTGATGGCATTTGCGGTGGCGGTGTTACTGAAAGCAGTGCTTCGGCATCAATTTGTCCTGACGAGTCTCCCTTGTGCGGCGCATAATAGCCAGGATGAATACCGCCAGCGGCTAACCAATAACGTAATTCATAGTTATGCGTTGAAACAGGAAATACCATACCCATTTTAAAAGGTTTACCATCGGAATTTAGTTTTTCAATGACAGGCTTTAACGAATCGGCTTTTATCGGGTGAACGGGTCGACCATCCGCCATTTTAGGAATATTAGGCTTCATTTGCTGCCAAATATCATTCGATACCGTTATCGCGTTACCGTTTAAGTCCATTGAAAAAGGCGTAATAATATCGGCTTTAGTACCATAGCCCATGGTGGCTGCAATAGGTTGACCCGCCAGCATGTGGGCACCGTCTAAGCTGCCATCAATAACGCCATTGAGCAGAACTTTCCAGTTAGCCTGAGCTTCAATGGTGACATACAAACCTTCATCTTCGAAATAACCATTTTCATAAGCAATGGCAATAGGTGCCATGTCGGTCAATTTAATAAAGCCAAACTTTAGCTCCTCTTTTTCAGGCTCGCCAAGCGCTTCACTATGAGCAGCATTGGTGGCTAACAGTGTCATAGCGACGGTCAGTGAAACATTCTTCAAAGTTGAGGTTATTGATTTTTTCCAATTCATTATTAAATCCTTCAGTTAATCTATAAAAAATTCCAAAAAAAAACGCTCACTAATAAATAACCGTCATGGTTATTTATTAGTGAGCGCCATTGCTCATATAACTCAAGGCATGAGCCTTTCATTATTCTGTAGCTTCGTTGCTACAGATTTTATTTAGCTGCTTTTATCGCCGTTGATAAAATACAGTTTGTGTTAACTTTTAACTACAATGATGTAATACAAATAACATGCCAACTTGAATCATGTTGATTTAAAAGGAATTATCAACATAATTCGCTTTGCATTTACATTTTATTTGCACAAATAAAATAGCAATGCACCAAAACTATTCAAATTCTCGATTAAGATAACAACTCACAAACATCAATAATATTTTTTGCTACCACGGCTAAAGGGGCACCTTGATCCATAGCCATTTTCCTGAGTGTGCCATAAGCCTCATTTTCATCTATTTTCTTCTGCTGCATTATGTAGCCTTTCGCTCTTTCAATTAACTTCCTCGCTTCTAATTGTGTTTTAGCTTGTTTCAATTCATTTCGTAACCTTTGCACTTCTTTAAAACGTTCATTAGCCACTGAAATAATGCTATTGATCCGTTGAGGTAAAATTTCATGCACGACATAAGCGCTAACGCCTGCTTTTATGGCATTTTGGATAACATTAGGAGAGTCATGCTCGGCAAAAATTATAATAGGCAAAGGTAACATTTGATTTATTTCAGCGAGATCTTTGAGTATTTTATCACTCGGTAGATCTGTTGCTAAAATTAAAATATCGGGATTACACAACTCAATTTGAGTGATAATGTTGTCATCGAATGACAGATGTTTACTGACTTGATAGTTGAAATCACTAAGGGCTTTTTTTAACGGTGACCTGCTGGCTTTTTTATCTTCAATTAACAGCACCGAAAGACTGCGACTTGTAGATGATCCGCCCTGTTCATAATTCAAACGTGACTTTTTAATAGATTTATTGACCACACCCATTGCTTTGTTAACCTATTTTGCTTTTTATTTACAATAAAAAGCAAAATACAAGCCAATAATTTTAAGTAATAATTTCAGCAACTTAAGCTTTAAGTTGATATTTTATTGCACCAGAGAAAATATATTAAAATAAAAGAGCACTAAAGTAGCGCGAGCCAGTTAACTAAAAAGACAAACGATAGCGTCCTTGGTTATCTTTTCGGCCTAAAAATGGCAATGTTGAATTCAGTGCTTGCGGGAATTTAGCGCCGGGTTGTAAGTATCCTGTACCCGAAATTTTCCCTCCTTGGCGTACATAAGCACTAAAGGTTAAGCCTAAGTCATTTTTTGGTGATACCAGCAAGGCTAACGTGCCATCTTCACAGTTAATATCGGCACTAAAGCGACCTAGCTTAATATTTTGCTCTAATGCCACCACCCCTGCTTTTGACCAGTTAACTTCGCCTTTTGCCGTTAAGCATTGGTTATTCTGCAAGTTAAAACTCATTTCGCTTATCGCTAGCGCCACTTCACCCTGCGCTGAAAGTGGCAAAGGTAAGGTAAGCTGCTGAGCAACTTCATTAGCTCTAACAAATATAGCTAAATCGGTAACAACAGCTGTTTGACTAGAAATTGATAACACTAACTGTCCTTCTGCGCCAGATAATAAAGGATCGCCAAAAGTAATATCAAGCTTGGGAGTTAAGGTAAATAATGACCAGAAACTTAACTGCACATCAAGTTGTTCAATCAGTAATTCACCAACAACAAGCTGATTAATACGCGTTTGCCACAGTGTGCCTTGAACACCTGATATGGCAACTTGCTTAGGTAAGGTTATTTGTTTTAACACCACGGCGCTAGGCAACGTTGCGATTAAAAACACTAAATAGCTTATTAAAAAAATTGCTGCGATAGCAAAGTTCTTTTTCATTTATTTCTCTATTTTATTTCATTAATTAAAAAGGACGAGGTAATGGTCAGTAAAGCGCTATTGTTTGGTAAGTTGCAATCGGCGTACACGTACTTCGCCCGATTTATCACTACTCGCTAAATCAATAGCCTGTACTTGTAAACCTTCATTATTAGCTAAATGCTCTAACCAAAATAGCAACTCAGTAAAGGGAGCGGTATCAAGCCAAACTTGTAGACTGTCTCCTTGAGGCTGCATTCGAGTAATAGTTAGCTGATATTGATTGGCTGTACGATTAATAATACTTGATAAGCTACCCGAAGTTTTTTTACCTGAGCCATTTGGTTTAATAGCTTGATAACGTGATACATTTTCATCAACCCAGGTTAATAACGCTTGTCTACTTGCCAGTTTGCTTTTGGTATTAGCTAAATTGGTATTGAGTGGTTGCCACAGCAAAGTATAAAGTAGTAACACCATAATTGCAGAGCCCAAAGCAAGTACTAGCCGTTGTTCACGAAGGTTAAGTTGCTGCCACCATTGTTTCATTGATGATAAATCCATTATGAACGCCCCTTGCTACTTTTTTTATTATTTCGGCTATCGGCACTACTAATACTGTATGAGCCTGTTATTTGCTCACCCTGATTGTTTTGCGCCCCTTGCTTCACTTTTAAATTAGCAGTATTTAAAGCATTTTTAAAGCGTTCAAAATGTTGATAATCAGTCGCAATAGCCTGTAAACGTAACTCTTGCCGTTTACCATCAAACTTTAATGACTCTGGTTTTAACTCGGGTACTTTAGCAAAAGCGGGCTGTACTTTAGACAGCATAGCCAAAAAGCCACCACTATCACTTGCGCCACCCAGTTGAGCAATTTTTCGATTTAATTGAGACTTTATCGTGCCAACGCGTACTTTTTTAGCTTGCGGAAAGGCTTTTTTATAGTGGGATATAATTTGTGTTTCGACTTGCGCTTGTTGCGAGGTTAATTGCCATAGTTGCGCACCTTTATAACCAACATTTAGCAATAAGGCACACGCGGCAATACCTGCCGCCCATAACCAATGTGTTAAGGCTGTTGAATGTTGATCTTTTATTTTGTATTGCCCTTGCAGCAAATTAAATTTACTTTCATGACAATGCTGCGCCAACAAGGCTAAAGGTAATTCTTCATCGACTCGTTGCAGAGTCAGCTGCTCACTGTGAGGCAGCTCTGAATAAGCGGTAAATATCGGTTGCGCATGGTGCTCATCGTCTTGAGCGCCATACATATTTTCAGCGACAAATTGCCAAGCATCAACATCTAGCACGCAACCCTGCCATTTACCTTGACGCACAATGATTTGTGACTGTGAAGACTCACTTGCCGAGTGAAGCGCTATTGCGCTCCATTGCTGCGCAATTAGTGGCATCGCTAAAATATCAACTTGCAGTGTTTTTACCTTGATATTGGCATCATTCAAGCAAGCCAACCAAAACTGCATTTGTGTGTGAGCGACAACAGCAACAAAACAATTATTACCTGCACCATCATCACTAAAGTCGGCATAGGCAAAAAATAGCTGCTCAACATCGGTCGCCAATTCATCTTCGAGCATATAAGGCACTGCTGAGCGCATAGCGCGTGGTGATTTAGTGGGTACTGCTAATTGCTTTAATATCACATCACAACCAGGTACAAACACTTTAACCACCCGCTGAGCAGCCTTTTCAGTTAAATCGGTTAATTGCTCAGCATTACTTAGCACGCCACTAGCAATTATTTCTTGCTCGACAGCACTAAATATTAGCCAAGATATTTCATCTTTTGCTTGGCTGCCAAGGCGAACATATAAAGTTTCGGCCATTAATTACGTCCTATGGTGCGACTGATCACATCAATATATTTATTATTAGTTATTTTCATCACTGAATTAAAAGCAAAGTAACTATTGTTAAAGCTCGCACTTGCTTTGAGTGTAAAGTATTCACTATCAACGACAAACTGATCTTTTTTATCATCGCTAATAGCTAATGTAGTGACCTCGGGAATATTATAAAATTCTGCTATGGTTTCAAAACCTTCTTCACCACGGACACTCAATATTTGTTGCGCTTCGTCTAACGTTGAGCCTAGCAGCGCTTGTAATAATTCAGGCAATTCAGCATTGAGGGTATTTATATTTATTTTATGCACATCGCTAGCAGGAAGTACACAAACATAAGGTTTTAGCGCATTAATCACCGCTGGGGTAAAATGCTCAACAATACGCAATTCATTAACGCTAGCAAGATAATTATTGGCGGCTAGATAAGGAAACTCACGAGAGGCGTAATCATCATCTTCTGCGCCGCCAGCACTACTAATGCGACTATCTTCATCAAGCCAATCAGTTAATGCATCCGCCATAGACTCGGCTTCAAACTGTGCAATACCTTCGAGTTGTAAATTAATAATTAACGTTTCTAGGGCTATTCTGGCAGGAACTTTTGTACTGCCACTTCTACTACTGCCAGTACTACTACCGCTTCCGCTGCCAGTGCTATTTAGCGGTGCCCGTAAAGCATTTAAATTTAAACAGCTTTGTAAGTCGGTAATTTCCCCGGTTATTTCGCCAAAATCGACAGGATAGGTGGTTTCACCTTGCGCCCAAATTTGCCCTAGATGAGTAACATCTTCATCTTCTTTAAAAGCGGTGATCAGAACTCTTTTGGTAAACGCTTCTGCGCCCATGGCATACCAATAAGCTTGCTGGTTAAAGCTAATGTTAGTGCTACGCTGCATTTGCATTTGTAAACGGCTAGTCATTTGGCTCGCGATAACCACGCACAATGCCACAATGAGCATCACGGTGATCAACGCGACACCCCGTTGCTTTTTATAACCTAAACATGGCGTTGTCATGTCAGCGTACCTCAATCTTTTTTCTTAGTGCTGTTATCAATGCCCGGCACCAAAAACTGACGACGGATAAGACCGTAATCATTAGTTGCTATTTCAATGGCAATGGCCAGTGGTAATTCCTCTGCCGACCATGTATCTTGCCATTTTTTACCATCATAATATTCAAAGCTAACACTGGTAACATCGGTGATCAGCGGGCGAACTTTTGGCTCTTCACCCACTACCGCATCAACAAAATTAAAATGCAGCCGCTGTAAGGTTTCTTCACTTAACTGGTAAGCAACCGCCTGCATATCACTACGGGGCAGCAATAACCCCGGGTTTGTCCAACCATGTCTAACAAACGCCAGCGCTTGCTCACCATCAATCACGTCAGTAACGGTTTGTAAAAATCGTGTTTGTGGTGCTTCACCATTTAGCCGAGCGCTGCGACGTGCTATTTGAGTCAGATCTCGCTCAATAATTAAAAAGGCTCGTTGTAATTCATTTTGGCGATTACTACGCGTTTTTGAGGTTTCATCCCCTTTTAAAACAGAATCAAAAATAGTAAAGCTTGATAAACTAATGACTGAAAAAATGGCAATAGCAATGAGTACTTCTAATAAGGTAAAACCTTTATTGCTAGGGCGCGGGTAATAGTGGCCTTGATAAATAGCCACTACTCTTCAACCTTAGCAACATAAGTAGTCAAACTTGTTAAGGGCAATTTACCCTCCTCAACTAAGCGCACCTCCATAACGATAGCACGCATATCTTTATCGGTGGTTTTAATCACTTTTTGATGCCAAAACCACTGCCGACCTGCTAATTCAACTTCACCTTTAGCATTGTTTTTTGGTGGCCATTTTTGCGCCAAATCAACCTCAACCAATTGATTAGAGGCGACCCAATTGGCAAACATTTTATCTTCTAAATGCCCCATATTACGGGCATTATTACTTGCAGCGCTAAGCAAAGCCAAACCTGCAATAGCAAATACCGCCATCGCTAACATGACTTCAAGAAGGGTAAAACCTAAAGAGTTTTTAGCCATTGATTTAGACAAAAACTGGCGCCCGAAAGGACGACCTACATAAGGGCTATTCATCGTCTAACACGGGCCCTTCAATGCTTAACGGTATGCTGTATATGCCAGTAACTCGATAGGCTAAGTCAGCTAAATCGTCATAAAGCGAGGTTTGTTCATTAAAATGAAAGGTTAAACTAAAGGGCGTGATGTCTCCGCCTGATAAAATATAGACTTGCGGGACTACTTGTTGCTCTTTTTTCGCTTCAATATCATCAAAAGAGAGGTACTCATTAGCTTGCTCGGTAAATACGGATGAATCAAATAAAATAGGCTCTTCAATGGGTAAATCATCAAGCGTCAAGGTTAACTCAACACCCTCAGGCAATTCTTGCACTGACAACCACTCTTGTTGAGCAACTTCACTCCATTTCACCCCATCGTAGCCGAGAAATTGATAACTGTTGTCTTTAATAACCAAGCCCAATTCAACATTATTGAGCAAACCATAATTAGCGGCGCTTTCAAAAATGCCCGTAAAACGAAAGCTGGCCTCTTTGAGCGTGTCTTCAGGGCGCTTGCCTGAAAAACTAAACTGCACCATGGTGGCAATAACACCAATTAAAGCAATAACCACCATCACTTCAATTAAGGTGAAGCCTTTAGTTTTTGTTGAGGATTGTCGGTAGTTTTTCATGTTATTTACAACAAGTAATTGCCGTTTATTTTCAATTAAGAATATGGTTTAAATTTTTATTCACGGTAAGGTTCTCCTTTAAGCTGTATGGTTCAATTTAAAGAAAAAAGCACGGAGTTGACGTCAGTCAATGAGTACTTTTGCCGCCTAAATTGGGCTTTACAGCAATAAGGTGAATCTTACTATTGGTAGTCGCCCAAATTCCAATTGCCTATGTCGTCTTCTGTGCCTGCTTCGCCGTCTGGTCCTGCGGTAAAGACATCCATTTTTCCATTTTCACCCGGATTCAATAAGTAATATTCGCCACCCCAAGGATCTTTAGGTAAGCGTTTTACATAACCATCTTCTTGAAAACGGCGAGGTAGTGGCTCGACATCGGTTTCTTCAACTAAAGCTTCTAAGCCTTGATCTGTACTTGGGTAATCGTAATTATCCAGCTTATACATATTTAATGAGTTTTCTAAGGCCGTGATGTCAGACACTGCTTTTTGCATATTGGCTCGCTCTTGGCTACCCATTAAGTTTGGCACTACCATGCTGGCTAAAATACCTAAAATAACGATAACAACCATAACTTCTAATAAGGTAAAGCCTTGAGCTTTCTTCATGTTTAATCTAGCTTTATTCATTTTAATTTCCTAACTGCTGTTCTAAATTTAATAGTTTTGTTGATAAGCGTTTAACCGCCTACCAAAGTGTTTAATTGTAAAATAGGCTCTAATATGGCAACAACAATAAATAATACTATGCCCGCCATCACTACCATTAAAGCGGGTTCAAAAGCCTTTAATGATATATTTATTAACGCTTCAAACTCTCGGTCTTGGTTGTCTGCCGCGCGCCCTAGCATGTGCTCAAGTTGGCCACTTTTTTCGCCACTGGCTATCATGTGTAGCATCATTGGCGGAAACAATTTTGTTTGCTCTAATGAGGTACGTAAACTTGCCCCTTCTCTCACTTTATCGGCGGCCGCCTTAACTTGCTGCTTAATAAAAAGGTTATCTAATACTTCACCTGATATTTTCATGCTTTCTAATAACGGTACAGCACTGGCGGTTAAAATACTTAACGTACGAGCAAAACGCGCGGTGTTTATGCCTTTAGCAACTTTACCAACGCCGGGCAATGAAATAACGTGTTGATGATAAGCCAGTTGAAATTTCGGCTTTTTCATTAACTGTGCAAACAGCAATATGATTGCCGCACTGGCGAGTACCACCACTAAGCCATAAGCTTGTAAAAACTCACTACTGGCAATTAAAAATCGCGTTGTTTGGGGAAGGTTTTCCCCCATGTGTTCAAATTGACCGACAATTTGCGGTACAACTTTCGTTAATAATATGGCAATAACGCCAACGGCCACTACGGTCATAATAATAGGGTACACTAAAGCTTGAATTAACTGAGAGCGCATTTGTTCTCGCTGTTCAGTATAATCAGCCAAGCGATTTAATACTTTCTCTAAATGCCCTGACTTTTCCCCTGCGGCAACCATAGCACGATACAAACGGTTAAATACTCGCGGAAATTCCGCCATACTTTCCGCCAAACCATAACCTTCGGTGACTTTGGTTCTTACCCCCATGATCATACTTTTAATGCGGTTTTTCTCACCTTGCTCCGCCACCGCCATTAATGACTCTTCTAAGGGTAAACCTGACTCAACTAAGGTGGCTAGCTGACGGGTGATCAACGCTAATTCGGCAGCAGAGACTTTGCCTTTATTTGTTCGCGCACTGTGATTTCCTGCTTTGCCTGACTTACTATTATTACCCGCTAGTGTGGCAACAACGTCAATGGGCATAAGGCCTTGTTCACGCAATAAGCCGCGAACTTGTCTTGGGGTGTCCCCTTCAATGACGCCTTTTTTAGTTTTGCCACGGCTATCTACCGCCTGATAATCAAAAGCTGCCATTATTTTTCAATCTTTTATTTTTTAAGTTCAAATTTATTATTTAATAAGCTTTTCGCGGTTATCAACCACCAACCGCCTGACTTTCTGCCTACGTAACCAAAAGCTGCCATTATTTTTCAATCTTTTTTTTCTAAAATTCAAATTTATTATTTAATAAGCTTTTCGCGGTTATCAACCACCAACCGCCTGACTTTCTTCCTACGTAATCAAAAGCTGCCATTATTTTTCAATCTTTTATTTTTAAAAATTCAAATTTATTATTTAATAAGCTTTTCGCGGTTATCAACCACCAACCGCCTGACTTTCTGCCTACGTAACCAAAAGCTGCCATTAATCTTCCCGCGTCACACGTAACACTTCTTCAAGTGTTGTTTGTCCGGTCATCACTTTATCAAAACCATCACGACGAATAGAAGCGGTATGTTGACGTATATATTTTTCAATCGCTTGCTCACCATGGCCGTTATGAATGATTTCTCTAACTTTATCATCAACCACTAAGAGTTCATGAATACCCGTACGGCCTTTATAACCTTTGAAGCTACATTCACCACAACCAACCGCACGATAAATAACTTGCTTGTTATCACTTGGTAAGGCTAATAAAGCACATTCTTCTTCATCAGGAAGGTGAGCCGCTCGACAATGGGGGCAAAGGGTACGTACTAAACGCTGCGCCAGTACCCCTAACAAACTAGATGATAATAAAAACGGTTCTACGCCCATATCTTCCATACGGGTAATAGCGCCCGCAGCGGTATTAGTATGTAAAGTCGACAGCACTAAATGCCCCGTTAAACTCGCTTGCACGCCAATTTGTGCAGTTTCTAAATCACGAATTTCACCCACCATCACCACATCGGGATCTTGGCGCAAAATGGCTCTTAATCCTCGAGCAAAGGTCATATCAACCTTGGTGTTTACTTGCGTTTGTCCTATGCCTTCAATGGCATATTCAATAGGGTCTTCTACGGTAAGAATATTGCGCTCTTTCGAGTCAATTTGCGTTAAGCCCGCGTACAAGGTGGTACTTTTACCCGAGCCTGTCGGCCCTGTCACTAAAATAATACCGTGCGGTTTTTCTATTAATTGGCTAAAGATATGGCGATTAGCATCGGTCATACCTAAGTCTTTTAAATCTAACCGCGCCGAATTTTTATCGAGTAAACGTAAGACTACCCGTTCGCCATGCCCCGTTGGCATAGTAGAAACACGTACATCAACCGCACGGCCACCAATGCGCAATGAAATACGACCATCTTGCGGAATACGTTTCTCGGCAATATCAAGTTTCGCCATGACTTTGATGCGTGAAACTAGCAAAGAGGCTAATTTACGATTGGGTTTTAATACTTCTCGCAATACACCATCAACACGAAAGCGTATTTGCAATGCACTTTCAAAGGTTTCGATATGAATATCACTGGCACTTTCTTTAATGGCTTCACTAAGCATGGCATTGATTAACTTGATAATGGGCGCATCATCTTCATTTTCAAGTAAATCTTCACTTTCTGTCATTTCATCAGCAAGGGAATATAAATCGACTTCATTGCCAATATCTTCCATCATTTGCTGCGCTTCTGAAGAGTCTCGTTGATAAGCTTGGGTTAATAACAGCTCAAATGAAGCGATATCTTGCACATCAAAACTAAAGGGCGCTTTAATAATACGACGTACTTCAACAATAGTGGCTAAATTAATATCCGCTAAACAATGTAAAACATAACCACTTTTTTGCTGGCCTAGCTCTTGCTGGCTAAGTAAAACACTGTAACGCTTAGCAAATGAAAAAGGTAAACGCCAAGCAACAGCGCTAACCTCTGGTTCATCAACTAGCTTTTGCTCTGGTGTTAATGCTGTCGCTGATTCATTGTCATATTCTGTCGCTAATTGTTTATTTTCTACATCAGCCATTAGTTATTATTCTCTTCTAATAACTTTATTTGCTCTTTGTTTTGCTTGTCTTGTTGCAATGTGTCTTGATAATCATCAAAAGCAGGCGGCAATGATAAATCATCATTCCACTCGGGTAAAATAGGCAGCACTTCATCATCCATCAGTGATAAGCCTTCTTCTTGTTTGCGTAACTGATCTGCGCGAATAAAGTTATATTTTTCCTTCGCCATGGCATTCATCACATTAGAGTCGGTAATGATGGTTGGGCGTAAAAACACCATTAAGTTGCGCTTACGTGTGCTATTACTGGTTGATTTAAATAAGTGACCAATATAAGGAATATCACCTAACAGAGGTACTTTTTGCACACTTTCTTGCACATCTTCATCAATCAAACCACCTAAAATAACCGTTGCGCCACTTTCAACCATCACCGTGGTTTTTATTTCACGTTTATTGATAGAAATATCGACGCCCGTTGAACCGCTAACCGACGAGACTTCTTGCTCTATGGTTAGCTGTACGCTGTTACCTTCATTAATTTGTGGCGTCACAAGTAGCTTAATTCCCACTTCTTGTCGGTCAACAGTTTGAAATGGGTTTGAGTTATTACTGCCCGTTTGTGAACCCGTAATAATGGGTACTTCTTGACCCACTAAAAAGTAGGCTTCTTCGTTATCCAAGGTGGTAATACTGGGTGTGGCTAAAATGTTTGAATTGGTATCGGTACTTACCGCTTGCACAATGGCGCCCCAATCATTTTTCATAATACCAAACATGCCGCCGCTAACCGATCCTAATACTTGTGCCAATAAGGTGTAATCGCCGTCGGTATCATTCAATGTATATTCATCAGAAATTTTTTCACCTGTTTCAGATGAGTACACCGCAGGTACGGTATCACCGGGTGTACTTTGAGCGCTTTCTGCCGCAGCTGCAACAGAGGATATGGTTGCGGGACCATTGGTAAATTGCGTAAAACCACCTGCTTCGCTATACCATTGAACACCTAGCTGTACGCCATCACTTTCAAAGACTTCAACAATAATAGCTTCAATATGCACTTGCGCACGCGGTACATCAAGTTGGCGAATAACAGACTCTAAAGAACGAAGCATGTCTGGCTGACCGGTAATCACTAACGTATTAGTTGATTCATGGGCTTCAATACTGATATCAGTTTTTGACTTGCTACGGCTTTTGGCTTTACTGGTATTTTCTTCTGAGGCAATGGTTTTACTAACCCCATCAAGCACTTTCACTAAATCTTCCGCTTTTGCGTATTTTAAATAATAAACACGAGTATTGCCGCTAGTTTCTAATTCACTATCAAGGCGTTTAACTAAACGGCTCACGCGCTCACGTGCCTGCACTTCACCGCTAACAATAACGCTGTTTGAGCGATCATCGGCAACAATTTTAGGAATTAAGAAGGTAGGCTGCCCTGCTTTACCGCCACTAGGTTTATTCATGGCTTCAATAATACGTACTATTTCACCCGCGGAGGCGTATTGTAATTTGATAATTTCAACGTCTTGATCGCCCGCCCTATCAACACGTTCAATAATTTTTACTAAGCGATTTACTGTTGCGGCAGTACCTGTCAGCATAATAACGTTAGCAGGGTCGTAATTAGTGACATTGCCGCCGCCCGCTTGATCAGATAATTGACGCAATAGTGGCACCAATTCGCGCACCGTCACATTTTTCACTTCAACAATTCGGGTGACCATTTCATCACCAATAATGCTGCTATTACTACCAACAACAGGAATCGAAGAAGTCTTAGCATCTTTATTACGAATAATTTTGATAATATTATTGTTCATTTCTACCGCGGCAAAACCGTAGACTTCCAACACATTTAAGAAAAATTGATAATATTGCTCTTCCGACAGTAAATCATAACTGCGGACATTAACTTTACCCCGTACGTTGGGGTCGACAATCATGGTTTTTCTCAGATTTTTACCGACAATATTAACAAACTCAGTAATTTCAGTGCCTTTGAAATTAGGCGAATATTGCGCAGCACTTGCCTGTCCAACAGCAAAAATGCTACTAAAAATAATGGCGGTAGCTAACGCTATGCCCACTTTTTTGAGTTGCTTAAACTTGTGGATAAACTGTTTAGCCACTGAGACGTTTAAGGTGGTAACCATGAAAAATTCCTTATTGCTTTTTATAATATTAAAAGCTTTATAATTGCTAAAATTTTATACTTTAAAAATAATCTTTAATTAATGCTAAACAGTATTTCAACTAAATCATCATTACGATTAACTAATAATGAAACATCACCTTCGGTTTTCAAGGCGGCCATTGCTTGTGCAGCCTCAACTGGGGTAAGTAAGTCGTAACCATTCATTTGCACAGCGACATCACCCGATTTTAAACCTGATAATTTGAAAAATTCAGGATCTTTACCTGCGGATAAACGATAGCCAATAATTTCACCGTTTTTTCGTGCTGGCGAAATACGTAAATAATCGGTTATCTTTCCTGGGTTATCAGTTAAATCTTTTCTTAAGCGCTTTGCACTTTGACTTAACGCTTTGTTTAAACGCTGATCCACTATATTAGCTTGCGGCGCTTGGGCAGCAGTTGCTTTATTTTTGTTTTTTACTTCAGTCGTAACAACAGCTTTGGCGGGTTGATGGTAATCGGCGCCATCAAGCATCAAGGTTTCTAACCGACCTGACTGTTTAATGATAACTCGGTCAATTAATACCTGTTCAAGACTGGCACGTGTGCCGACAATAATATCACCAATACCGTAGGTTTCTTGTTTACCTTGATATTCAATTATTGCCGCAGCAGTTTCTTTACTGTCACTAGCCACCGCTGCCGACAAGGTTAATTGCAAACGAGTTTGCGGTGCATTTTGTACTTGCTCAATAACCTCTGCCTCTTGCTTATTATATTGACCAAATAAGTTCAGTGCTTGCAGTGCCGACAAGTTATAACTGCTCGCCGCTTGTTTTTTATAAGCCGCGCCACTAGTCATGGCCGAGCTGTTTACAACTTGCTCTTGCGGCACCACCAACCAAGTAATTTTTGCGGCTACAAAAGCAATGTAAACAAGCAGCAACAAGCTGACTGCTTGTGCTATTTTTTGCTGCGGTAATTTTGCCAGCAACGAGGAGAAAGAGGTTAAATTATTCGTTAAAGCCATTAAGTTCCAGCTATTTTGTGTTAGTTATTTAAAGTTATTCAAAGTTATTCAAAGTTAATTTTCCGTTAACTTTACCACGCAAGTTACCGATAATACGTGACCCTTAGCTTGGCAACAAGCAATGTGCCACTATTTTGCCTATTATTTATAATAATAGCAGACAGTTATTACCGAATTATGTTATTTTTCAGAAAATTTTTACCTTGTTTCTCATCATCTATTCACAAAAAGTTACTTATTTATGGCAACAACACCAAGAGATAGTTCAATTAACTTAAATAGCACTCGCTTAGACAAGTGGCTCTGGGCGGCTCGCTTTTATAAAACTCGTGCTATTGCCAAACAAATGATTGATGGTGGTAAGGTATTTTATAATGGCCAGCGCACCAAATCTGGCAAAGCAGTCATTATTGGTGACATGATTAAAATGAGACAAGGCTTTGATGAAAAAGAAGTTGAGGTTATCGCATTAGCCGATAAACGCCGCGACGCCACTTTTGCGCAAACCCTTTATCAAGAAAGTAGTAAAAGTATTGCAAGCAGAGAAAAAAACAGCCTTGCTCGCAAACAGGGTATTTTACTCAGTCCCGCAAGCGACACTAAACCCGATAAAAAACAACGTCGAAAATTACGAGAATTCAAAGAAAGGATATAAGCATTATGTCTAAAACTGACACCAGCACTAATACTGGTACCAGCACAAACGATACACTTAACCGCTATTTATTTGATGATATGCATGCCCGTGGTGAGTTGGTGCAATTAAGCAAAAGTTATCAAAGTATTATTGCCAACCATAATTACCCTATTGGTGTGCGTTTGCTGCTCGGTGAATTAATGGCAGCAACCTGCTTGCTTACCGCAACCTTAAAATTTGAAGGTGATATAACCGTACAATTACAAGGTGATGGCCCAGTGGGTTATATATCGGTTAACGGCGATAACGACCAACAAATGCGTGGCATTGCCAAGATTGTCGACACAGAAAAAGCCAATGAAGCGGTGTTATTAGCAGATCTTCTTGGTAAAGGTAATATGATTATCACTATCAAGCCTAGCCAAGGTGAAGCTTATCAAGGCATTGTTGCTTTAGACCAACCGACATTAGCACAATGCTTTGTTCATTATTTTGACGTTTCAGCGCAAATTCCGACTAAAATTTGGCTTTTTAGTGATGATGATAAGCAGCAAGTCGCAGGAAGCTTAATACAATTATTGCCTGACGGTGATGGCAGTCATGAAAACCTGGCAAAACAGCAAAGCGATTTTGAGCATGTCGCTCAACTAACCAACACCATAAAAGCGGATGAAATTTTTTCACTTGAAGCACAAGCTTTGTTATATCGCTTATACCATCAAGAAAAAGTCAGTTTATTCGAACCGCAAGCAGTTAGTTATCAATGTGGCTGCTCTAGTAATAAATGTTTAGCGGCCATTGCTCAAGTTGAACCTGATGAAATTATCGATATTTTAGCCAAACATGGGAAAATTTCGATGACTTGTGAATATTGTTTAACCAGTTATGACTTTTATTCAGATGATTTAAAAGGTTTCACTTCGAAACAAAGCCATTAGTTATTAACTTTCAGTTAGTTCACAAAAACACAACTTAACACTCTTTTGGATATTTATTACTTAAAAGAGTGTTAAAGTGCCGCTCTCACGCAGCCCTTACCGTTATTATTGTTGTAAAATTACAGCTTAGCTTTGCCTAGCTATTTTCAATATTTCTGTTGGTTATACTGAAAACTTTCAACTTAGCCTATATTTTACTTTCGTTTTGCGCGTTATTCCCCTAAAATAGCGCCATAAAAACTTTTAAACCTTATTGCTATTAATTTAAACGTAGATTTAAAAGTAAACTTAACCATAACTTAAAATCCGTCATACTTTAGGAGTGAACTTGCTATGACCGCCCCAGAAAACTCAATTGATTTGTCACAATATGGCATTAATGATGTTGCAGAAATTGTTTACAACCCATCTTATGAGTTGCTTTTTAGTGAAGAGACTAAAGCAAGTCTTGAAGGCTTTGATAAAGGTGTAGTCACGGAGCTTGGCGCAGTCAATGTTGATACTGGCATCTTTACTGGCCGTTCACCTAAGGATAAATACATTGTTCGTGATGACATAACTCGCGACACTGTTTGGTGGTCTGATCAAGGTAAAAACGACAATAAAGCCATGAGCCAAGAAACTTGGTCACAGCTGAAAGGCTTAGTGACTACTCAGCTTTCAGGCAAGCGCTTGTTTGTTGTTGATACTTATTGTGGTGCTAACGATGATACGCGTTTAAAAGTACGCTTTAT
>MAAC01017613.1_pt1 | contig 17012 bp, 21 predicted proteins | sample 1115981 | NCBI WGS metagenome assembly MAAC01 (sample SAMN04961126, study PRJNA320927) | seawater metagenome | isolation source: sample BD02T64 sea water enriched with oil for 64 days | place: USA:Gulf of Mexico | collected 2013-07-27 | reverse complement strand
ATAATAATAATCTAACCCTTATGGCATCCTATGGTACAAATCTGGAAAACACCAAACATCAAATAAAGCTTGGAGAAGGATTAGTAGGTCAAATAGCCATCACGAAAAAGCCAGTACTTCTCAATAAGGTACTAGAAAACTACCCCAACGTGAGCACATCTATTATTTCTATTCAACCTACCAATATCGCAATTGTACCTGTGATTTTCGAAGGCAACTTAATAGGTATCATAGAAATTGTAAGCATTAGGACCATTACTGATATACAGTTTAATCTACTTAAAGAGATTTCCGTTCGCTTGGGAACTGCAATTAGCTTAGCCCAAAGTAGGGAGACACTTAGGTTGAACGATAAAGAGTTAAATGAGAAAAATGAAATGCTTGGAAGTCAAAATATAGAGTTAGAGCATTTTGCTTATATCGTTTCACACGATTTAAAAGCTCCTCTTAGAGCGATTAGCTCTCTCACTACATTTATTGACGAAGATTTAAGAGCAAATAAAAATGAAGATGTGTACTCACATTTAGATACCATGATTAAGCGAATTCAGAGAATGGAAGACCTAATAGAGGGTATTTTAGATTTTTCAAAAATTGGAATGGCGAAACCTCAAAAAGAGGTATTCGATCTAAATATTCTCGTTACTGAAATTTATGAGAATATAGACGCTCCTGAACATTTTGATTTCAATATTGTCACTCCGCTTCCTTCAATAACTGGTGTTAAAACGTTATACATTCAGATGTTCAGCAATATTATCTCTAACGCGATCAATTATAATGACAAAACAAAAGGGATTCTAAAAATTACCTATAAAAAGCTACAAAACTCCCATGAATTTTCCATAAGTGATAATGGTCCAGGAATTCCAAAGGAATACCACCAGAAAGTATTTATTGCATTTCAGACCCTGAATTCAAAAGACACTTATGAAAGTACAGGTATTGGTCTGTCTATTGTTCAAAAAATAATAACGCATCTTAAGGGCTCGATTAGAATTGAGTCTGTTGAAAACGAGGGTGCAAAATTCGTTATCGATATACCTAAAAACTAAGTATTGGATGATGAAAACGAATCCTTTTTTCGAAGATCAAACCACAAATAACCATGGTAATTGGTTTTTTGTTGGTGAACATGAATCGAAACCAAAATTTTATCATCAAAAGGCTTCCGTCATGAGTACTAGGGGAATCATAATTTAATACATAATAAATTAGGACATCCTCCTATTTATAGTATCTTTAAACTTACCCCCATGTCCTTAGTCCATTGGACCAAGGAGTGGGGATTTTTTATATATTAAAAAACAAAAAATTATATTGAAGCAAGAAATTAGCATATTAGGCTGTGGTTGGCTGGGAATGGCTTTGGCTTTTGAATTAATAAACAAAGGTTTTGGTGTTAAAGGTTCCAATACTTCAAGCCACAATTTTAACCAACTAAAATCCAAAGGGATTAGACCATTTATCATAAACATTAAACAAAGAGAAAATGATATTTCGGATTTTTTATTATCCGATGTTTTAATTATTTCTATCCCCTCAAAAAGTATAGACGATTTTGAAAATTTAATAACTCAAATCGAAAATTCCAATATAAAAAAGATACTATTTATTAGCTCCACCTCTGTTTACCCCAACGCTAATGGGATAGTTACAGAAAAATCTTCTATTAAGTTATCCGCCCTAACTGAAATAGAACATTTATTTAGAAATAATAAGATATTCCAGACCACAATTATACGATTTGGTGGATTATTTGGCTATGACAGGCAACCTGGAAATTTTATTAAAATTGATAAAAAAATAGAAAACCCCGAGGGCTATATCAACTTTATACATAGAGACGATTGCAATCAAATTATAGAAAAAATTATAGAAACTAATATATGGAATACAACGCTAAACGCCTGTACAGATTCACACCCCAAGAGAAGAGATTTCTATAAAAAAGAATTTAAAAAATTAGGAAGACCAGCCCCAGTATTTAATGAAGAATCCATGAACGCATACAAAATCGTAATTAGTGAAAAATTAAAAAGGGCACTAGACTATACATTTAAATACTCGGATCTAATGAATTATTAATAATTTAAAACACAATACATTAGCACATCCACCTAATTATAGTATCTTTAGAATCGATCCCCATTTACTTAGTCCAATGGACTAAGAAATGGGGGTTTTTTTATTTTCTTAAACCATCAACTTTTAACCAATGACACCCTTTTTCAGACTATTCGAACATAATTTTGCATTGCAAAATCAAAGGTCTAGTAGACCTTTGGTGAGAATACAAATAGTACTTTTAACATAAATAGATGATACCCTTCTTCAGAAAAACTCGTAAAAAAATGGCAGACGACAACAAACCCCTTAAGTATCTAAGATATGCTATTGGGGAAATAGTTTTGGTGGTTATTGGGATTTTGATAGCAATTCAATTAAACGAATGGCGAATAGAAAGTAAAAACAATAATCAAAAACAAACAGTTTTGAATGCATTACAGCTTGAATTCGAGGCTAATCTCGAACAATTGGATATGGTCATTCATTACATCGAAGAAGTCCCAAAAGCATATTTCATTGCCAATAAAATGATAAAGAAATCACATAAGAAGTATTCTGAAAATGATTATAAAAAGCTCATTATAGGTCTTGGTTGGACCTACACCTTCAATCCGAGCAACGGTGCCTTACGATCTGCAATATCGTCAAGTGAAATTCATTTAATTCAAAATAAACGCTTGATAGAGATTTTGTTTAGTTGGGAAGATGTGATAAAAGATTCTGATGAGGAAGCTTTAACTATCCGACAATTTCAATATGATTCTCATGTGATGAAGGGGAAATACACTAGTCCCACTAGCGAGTGGAAGGTTGTTTTTTCGGAAATGCTTCCTCCAAATAAACCGTCAGATTTTATAGGCCTGCTACAAGATGACGCTTTTGAGAATTACTGCGTCCGATCTTACGCTTATGCCAAAGAATATTTGGGTGAATTAAATGTCATAAAAGATCAAAATACGGAAATCTTGTTTTTGATTAAACAGGAATTAACAAAATAATGAAAGGCTAAGCAATAGCTTAAGATATAATTCTCTTTAAAAATTAGACCAAAATATAATACAACAAACAAATCAATGATACCATTCTTCAGAAGAATCCGTAAAAAATTAGCAGATGATAATAAACCCCTTAAATATCTAAGATATGCTATCGGGGAAATTGTATTGGTGGTTATCGGAATTTTGATTGCCCTCTCCATAAACAATTGGAATGAAGATAGAAAATCAAAACTAATGGCCGATGAGGTGTATACCAATTTGTTAATCTCCTTAGAACAAGATGCCATAGAAGCCCAACGAATAACAGCTTTGCTCAATAAAAGTTTGGAAACCCATAAAAAATTAATTTTAAGAGAGTCCGACTCCTTTGCAAATGAAATGAATCCCCATGAATTGGATACGCTGATTGGAGAAATTCTTTTAGGGGTTTGGAGCTTTTTTCCAAAGACGGGGGTTTACGATTTAATCACTTCGAATAATAGTTTGGACTTATTACAATCCAAAAAAATAAAATCGTTGTTGATTAATCTGTACGACTTTCAATACAAACGCTATGAAAATGTAGATGCTATCTTGGACAATAAGTACCATTATCATCTTGCTCCTGTTATTCGAAAAAAAATGGGATATGTAGCAGGCTTATATGCTGAATCGGAATTTGAAAAAAATATGCATGTGGACCCCATATTGTTTCATAATTATTATAACGAATTAGTTGCTGAATGCCGAGATGTCTATGGCGTTTTGTTCACAGGGACTCAATTTTTGGTAAAAATTGAAGCCTCTATTGATGAGTTGACACAATTGATTAAAGAGGAATTAAAAAATTAAGCCAACATAAATTAGGACATAAACGCATTTATAGTATCTTTAACTCCCTCCCCGCTTCCCTGGTCCATTGGACCAAGGAGTGGGGTTTTTTATTTTAATAAAACAACAAAAGGTGATGATATCCCGAAATATAAACCGATAAATATTACCTTTAGTAATGATATAACACGTTGTGCATAATATTAACAATACAAACTAGCTAACTATAAAATAATATCAATTATGTCAAAAACTACAAAATCACTCAAAAAAAGACCAAATATTCTTATTCTATTAACAGACCAACAAAGAACTATTCAACATTTTCCAGAAGGATGGGCAGAAAAGTACCTTCCTTGGACCACTCACCTTAAAAAAACAGGGGTTACTTTTGAAAATAACATGTGCAGTTCTACCGCCTGTTCTCCTAGTAGATCTACTATGTTTTCAGGGACCTATCCTACCATTAATGGGGTGCTAAAGGTTAATGATACAATGAATATGAGTAGAACCTTACCTATGGGTGGGTCATTAATTACCTTAGGAAAAGTAATGACCGATGCTGGGTATAAGATGGAGTATAAGGGCAAATGGCATTTGGACGAATCTATCAATGCATTTTCTTATATGCGCCCTTCAGACAAAGATCGAATGATGATAGAAGACGATGCCATGGAAAATCATTATGATATGCCAGGATGGACTTCTCCAGATTTAGGTGGAATAGAAACTAATGCTACAAAAGAAATTAAACCAGAATATAACACCGATGACGATGACGATGATTATGACCCAAATAATACTGCATTGAATTCGATTGGTGGAGGAACTGCGAATAATGATTCCCGTATAGTTAATGGACCTATGTTTTCAGATAGACAACAAAGTGCTGTAGAATTTATTAAAAATTACAATCCAAATAAAGAGGAACCATTTTGTCTGGTAGTATCTCTAGCAAATCCACATGATATTTGGGTCTATCCAAATACCCCTGAAAGTGCTGGCTACGATGTGGAAAGTATTTTTAGCAGTAGTATGTTCACTGATTTTGAATTTGAACTTCCAGAAAGTTATCATAAAAAATTACGTAAAAAACCTACAGCTCAAAAAAATTTCCTTAGAAGGTTTCAAAAAGGACCTTTAGATTCAGACGAGGCAATAAACTATGTACAATTCTATGCTTATTTGCAAACCCTTATCGATGAACTAACGGGAGATCTTATTCAAGCACTAAAAAATAATACACATGTAAAAGGCCAATTAGAACAAGATACGCTTATCGTCCGGATGTCTGACCATGGAGAAATGGCAATGGCACAGGGTGGACTTCGACAAAAAGAAAACAATGTGTATAAAGAGGCAATTAAGGTCCCAATGATTTTTTCAAACCCAAACCTTCCTAAGTTGGATATTACAAAAGATGATTTTGTTTCACTTATTGATATAATGCCTACCCTTGCAGAATTGGTAGGCACCAACATTCCTGAAAAATATGTAATTCAAGGAAATAGTTTTGCAAAATCGATTGTTGGAGAAAATACGAACGCAAAAAAATTCAATTATTTTGCCACCGATGATGGAAGTATGTCTCAATATACTTCCATTAGAGCCATAATTGATAATAACTATAAATATGCAGTATATTATAAAGCTACCTATAGCGATTCCTTAAATGAGAAAGGGGTAGTCAATTATAACGGGTATGTAGATGACGATTCTGATGATATTGAATATGAACTGTATGATTTACAAAAGGATACTGAGGAGATGGAAAATTTATTAAATAACATTTCTAAAGTAAAGGATCCTCTACTTGATATTTGGAAAAATTTACATGCATTACTAACTGAACAAATGGTAAAAACATTTACCCGTCCAAAAGAGTGGGATTTGGCTGACCCTGCAAAACAGATTGAGTAAAATAAGTAAAATACTATGCACAACAATGGCTATAAGTAATTGCTTGTTCTCGCCTACTTCTGAAAATTCTCGCGAATTTTCAGTTTGGCGTGTACATGCAAAGTTTATTAGAAACACAAGCAACTACTCATAGCCGAGACCGTTACCATTCATTAAGCGAATTACTCCTCCATTCAATAATTTATCTAAAAAACTCACATACCGATTGGTATTTACACTATATTTGCATTTTAATTGATTTATAATGGAAAATACGACAGATTATATTCTTGAAAAGGTTGCTCCTATATTCAACCAGAAAGGGTATGTAGGCACATCATTATCAGATATAACAAAAGCAACTAACTTAACTAAAGGAGCTATTTATTGTAATTTCAAAAATAAGGAAGAATTAGCAGTAAAAGCATTTCAATTAAACCTTAATAAAGCGATACTTCCTCTTCAAATGAAATTAAAGAGTGAAAAACATTCTATCAAAAAACTTTTAATTTTAACAGACTATTATCGTAGCTATTATAATTTGGCAAAAGAACGTGGAGGTTGTCCAATTCTTAATGTCGGAATTGATGCTAAACTGAATAATGGCCCTTTGTTCATTCAATCAAAAAATATTGCAAATAAATTAATATTAGGTCTTTCTAATATAATTCAAGAAGGAATTGATACTAATGAAATAAAAGATAATATAAATCCAAAGATATATTCTCAAAATTTTTATTCAATGATAGAAGGAGGAGTTTTTATGGCTTTACTAAATGAAGACGAAAGCTACCTTATTAATATAATGGATATGATGGAAGATATAATACATAACAATTTTAAAGCATAAAAAAATTTAAACACTAACATACCAATCAGTATTTGAAAATTAAAACAATGAAAGTACAACTTATTAGAAACGCAACTTTAAAACTTAACTATGCAGGAAAAACTATTCTTGTGGACCCAATGCTCTGCTCAAAAGAAACATTTGAACCATTTGTTAAAGGGTTAAAAAGAAATCCAACCGTAGATTTAAATATTCCTATTAATGAAGTTATTAACAACCTTGATTGTGTATTGGTAACCCATTCTCACCCTGACCATTTTGATACATTATCGGGAGAGTTATTAGCCAAAGAAATTAAATTATTTAGCACACCTATAGACCTTGATTTTTTTCTAAAACAAGAGTTTACAAATGTTGAGGTAATTGATGATAAGACTACTTGGGAAAACATTTCAATAACAAGAATAGAAGGCAAACACGGAAGTGGTCCAGTTTTACCTTATATGGGACAAGTATCTGGCTACGTTTTACAATCAGATAGCGAACCAACTATCTATATTGTGGGTGACAGTGTTACAGTTGATGAGGTGAAAAAAGCAATAGAAACTTTTAAACCTGAAATAATAATCACTAACTCTGGAGGCGGAATAATTCCAGGATTTGAAGATTATCCTGTATTGATGAACGAAGAACAAACAATAGATTTAATAAAATTAGCACCTAAATCAAAAGTAATTGCTGTGCATCTTGATTGTATTGATTTTTGTAAAACAACAAGGAATTCTTTAAGAGAGTTCGCTTCTAAAAAAAAGGTATTAGATAACCAATTATTGATCCCTAAAGATGGTGAAACGTTAAGTTTTTAGATTAATGAAGTAAATATCGAAATGGGAACAAAGTATAAAAGCAATAGCGGTTTTGGTGTCAACCTTAATCGCTATTATATTCTAATTATGTAATTTTACAACCGGAAAAAGTAGTACATTTTAATCCAGTACTTCTATTATACAAACACGTTGGTAACAAGCTATCAAAAAATATTTATTAAAAAAAGTCAATAGACATTTTCATATATCTAGAATTATAGATATATTTGCCCCATGCTTATAAAAAATGCCACAGAAATTGGAAAATGTTTATCTAACCAAACCAGAGTTCAGATAATGGAATGGCTAAAAGAGCCTGCCAAAAATTTTCCTCCTCACGAGTCCTTAAAACATTTTAACGATGGTGTATGTGTTACATATATTCAAGAAAAGGCAGGTTTATCTCAATCTACCATTTCTACTTATTTAACAAACATGGAAAAATGCGGTTTACTAATCTCTACAAGACATGGTAAATGGTCGTATCTTAAAAGAAACGAAAATCTAATAAACGAATACATTCAATTTCTAAAAAACTAGCTTTTTTTTACAAAACAAATCTATAATTCTCAATATATAAATATGAAAGATTTAAAATTTAAATTAATCAATCCCCTAGAACATCAAGAAAAGATACTTTTATTATTAAAACAGTTAAATCCAAATAGAGATAATAACTATTTAAACAAAACCTTATTAGATATGGCTAAACTTTCAAGTTACAGATGTTTTGCACTATTTAACAATAAAGAATTGATAGGTATTTCTAGCGGATGGACAACCATAAGAGTTTATAGTGGCAAACATTTAGAATTAGACAATGTTATTATTGATGCTGAAATACAATCAAAAGGATATGGCAAATGGTTCATAACTAAAATAGAAAAATGGACAAAAGAGCAAGCCTATAATTGCATTGGTTTAAATACCTATACGCAAAATGCGCGTTCTCATAAATTTTATTTTAACCAGGGATTCAAAATATTGGGTTTCCATTTTGAAAAACAACTTTCTTAAAATGATGTATAATATAGTTGGTTATTTAGGTTTAGCACTAAACCTTTTTTCTATGTATACTAAAGGAGAATATAAATTGAGAATATTTTCTGCAGTTGCAAACTTTATCTATATCTTTTATGGGGTGTTAATAGGTGCTTTTCCAATTATTATTGGAAGTAGTATTGCTGTTATATTACACATGTACAGATTAAACAGCATCGCAAAATTGAAATAAAAAAAGGATTTATATAAAAACAGATACTTATGAAAATATTAATTATTGGAGGCCACGGAACTATTGGTGAAAAAGTTGCTGGTCATTTTAGCAAAAAAGACAAGGTGATAATTGCAGGTCGTACAAATGGTGATTTTATTGTAGATATTTCGGATAGCAATTCAATTAAAGAAATGTTTGAAAAGACCGGAAAGTTGGATGCTATAATCTGTATTGCAGGGGAAGCCAAATGGGCTGATTTTAATGACTTAACGGAAGATGATTATTACATCGGATTAAAGAGTAAATTGATGGGGCAAGTCAACCTTGTACGTATAGGGAAAGACTATTTAAACCCTAAAGGATCTATTACTTTATCAACGGGTATATTAGCTGATGACCCAGTTATTAAAACAGCAAGTGCTTCTATGGTAAATGGAGCAATACATAGTTTTGTAAAAGCAGTTGCGTTAGAAATTGAAAACGGAATTAGATTAAATGTTGTTTCATCTGGAATGGTAGAAGATGCTTATGAAAAATACAAAGATTATTTTCCAGGACACAACCCAATACCTATGAACAAAGTAATTAATGGATATGTACGCAGTGTAAAAGGTAAAGGAAATGGAGAAATCATTCGGATTTACGACTAAAAAAGCCAGTTACTTACCCCCGCTGCCGCACGATGGTATTGGGTGGTTTTAAAAACACCTTGCAAAAGGTTAAAAAAACTTTAATAAAAAACCAATAAGCCTCGTTTTAGTTAAATTCGTTATTTCATGAAGTTCCATAGAAAAACTATGATAGTAGATTTAAAAAATAACTATGTATAAATTTTTGTTTCCAATAGGGATATTGCTTCTAATTAGCTCCTGCTCAGAAAAAGAATCCATAACACCTGTATTCTCTTCGCTACTTGAAAAAACAGATACTCCCAAGTTGTTTTTTCCAGAGACAGTAACCCAAAGAGGAAAAGTACATTTTGGCTCCTCTTTTAGTGACGATGGGAAATATATTGTCTATACCACTACTGCTAGAGGTAAACCAGGAACTGTGGTTACACAAACTTTTAAAAACCAATCTTTTTCTCCACTAATCCCAATAGAGAACGACAGTGTTTACTCTTATTCTGACGCAAGTATTTCTGCAGATGGCAATACTATTTTATTGTGTAGTAGCCGCCCACATACAGCTACACAAGACACAAAACAAAATAGTACCATTTGGCAATACAGTCGGTTAGATTCTATATGGGGAAATCCGAAGATTGTAGAACTAAAAATGGATTCTGTAGGAAATTTTGGTTTCCCTACGCTTACCGCAAACAATACCCTATATTTTCATCATAGCACCAAAAATACCAAGCCAGATATTTACCGTTCAGAATGGAAAGATGGTGAATATATGACACCAGAAAAACTTCCTTATCCTATTAATACTGACAAATTTGAGGGAGATGTTTTTGTAGATAAAAAAGAACGTTTTATCATTTTTGCTGGATTTGAAAGGGAGGATAATTATGGGGAAAGTGATCTTTATATTTCTCTTAAATTAGAAGAAGGATGGTCCGAGCCAATGAACCTTGGTAAAGGTATAAATTCGTTTGGATATGATGGTAGTCCCTATGTTACTACCGATGATCAATTCTTGATTTTTACAAGTAGTCGACATCCAGAAAAAGAAGGCGAGCATGAATATTTTAATCTCTTTTATGTGAATTTTAATTTAGATTTGTATCGATCAAAAATTGAATAAACAGAAGCGGTTTTCGAATTATTAAACACCAATTAAAAGATGTCCAAAAAAATAAAGCTCCTTTGGGATTTTAGAGGCCCAGAAGCCCTGAAAATTGCAGAACACCATTATATTCATCTTAGAGAGTATGCAGAAACAGAAAAGCTTGAATGTACTGTAATAGATATAACAAAGGTTTCCGAGATGTATTGCATCGCCTATATGATTGTGGAAGAAAAAGACATGCAAAGCTGTAGAGAAGCCCTAAAGCCACATCGTGGGCAGCTTGCTAAATAATATTAAAACTTATCCCTATGTTAAAAAATAAAACCACCATAATAAACCTAGTACTCCTACTCATCTTTACCTCAGCTTGGAGCCAAAGCCCAGAATATCAATTGCGAAAAGCAGAAAAAATAGAAAAGGGCTCGGTATTTACCAAGATCATCAATAGAGAGCTCCCCGCTACCATCGTCTATGAGGATGACGATATCATCGCTTTTGTACCCTTACGCCTACAAGCGCCAGTACATTTGCTGATCGTACCTAAAAAAGAGATTCATACCATCAACGATGTTAGTGAAGAAGACACTTTAATTCTAGGGAAACTTTTTCTAGTCGCCAAAAAACTCGCCAAAGAGCAAGGGATTTCAGAAACGGGCTATCGCCTAGCCATGAATATCAACGAAGATGCAGGGCAATCAGTTTTTCATTTGCATATGCATTTGTTGGGTGGTGCTGAATTGGGGCCTATGGTTACTCAGGAGTAGTGAGAAGTGAGTAGTGAGTAGTGAGTAGTGAGTAGTGAGTAGTGAGTAGTGAGTAGTGAGTAGTGAGTAGTGAGTAGTGAGTAGTGAGTAGTGAAAAAAATTACAGCTTAAATCCAATCCACAATCATCAATCTATTTTTTTTTTACTAAATTCGTTACTTAGCCATACAGCCATTAAACACAAAGCTCTAAGTTATATTCAATGAACCCAATTTTAAACTTAATTGAGCAATTAAACCGTCAAAACCTTTGGGAAAAAGAAATAGCCTTACAGCGTAATGAATATCTAAAAGTAAAAGGAAGTGTGGATACGAATATTTATCTAGTTGAAAGCGGAAGCTTGCGAATATATGTACTCGATGAAAACGAAGAACACACGATACGATTTGGATATAAAAACAATTTAATAGCCGCTTTAGATTCCTTTTTAAATGAAAAACCATCTGAATTCTATATACAAGCCTTAAAAAAAACAAGCCTAAAAGCTATTTCTAAAAAAAGCTTCCTTTCACTTATGGAATCATCTGAAGCTAATAAGGAAATATGGATCAGTATACTAAAAAGTTTCGTTTTACAACAAATGGAAAGAGAACGAGACATACTAACCTCCTCGCCTATGGAAAGGTATAATAGGGTTTTAAAGAGAAGTCCACAACTATTTCAAGAAATCCCAAATAAATATATTGCCTCTTATTTAAGAATGACTCCTGAAACACTTTCCAGAATTAAAAAATCTTAATTTCAATCAATTTTTTTAACCTATCTAATACGCAAATTTGTAATAAAAAAACAATGGCCATTACATCTAAAAAATTATTACAAGACTTATTAGAAAAAACAAGGGAAAACCTAAACGCTGCTGAACATTTAAAAAACAATCCCATAGCGAATTTAAATTGGAAACATGATTCTGAAAGTTGGAGTATCTTAGAATGCATCGAACATTTAAACAGGTATGGAGATTTTTATATTCCTGAAATAACCAATAGAATTAAAACGTCTAAGTATAAGAGCGCAGAACATTTTAAAAGCAATTGGTTGGGCACTTATTTCAGCAAAATTGTTGCCTATAACGACGAATTAAATAAAATGAAAACGTTGAAGTCTATGAATCCCCTCAACTCTAAACTCAGCATACAAACACTAGATAAGTTTATTCAACAACAACACCAAATCATTGAATTATTGGATAGCTCCCTCAATGTAAATCTCGACAAAACCAAAACTGCAATTTCTATTACCAAATTTATAAAACTAAGACTTGGAGATACCTATAGAGTTGTAATATACCATAATGAAAGACATATTAAACAGGCAGAAAATACTTTAAAAAAAAGTAGGATAGAGAACTAAGAGTAGTGAAAAAAAAATTACATCTTAAATCCAGTCAAAAATCAACATTCTCCAATCTTCAATCTCCAATCCTATCTTACATCTCACTACTCACTACTCAATTACATCAAGAATCAATTAGGAAAACGCTTCTTAAATCGCAATAAAACATTTATATTCAACCTCTAAACAAAATCTGTATATCATGAAAAAATCACTACTCTATTTTCTTTTTATTATCGGTTCTATTGGAGCTGTTAACGCTCAAACAGTCGTTACCTTTTATACCACATTGGGGGATTTTGAAGTGGAACTATATGACGAATTAAAGCCTATTACCGCTGGAAATTTTTTAGATCTGGTAGAGCAAGAGTTCTATGACGGAATTATTTTTCACCGGGTTATTTCAAATTTTGTAATTCAAGGGGGCGATCCAACAGGAACTGGTTATGGTGGACCTGGATATACCATAGAAGATGAGTTTGACGCAAGCCTTTCTAATACTAAAAAAACACTTTCTATGGCAAACGCTGGCCCAAATACTGGAGGAAGTCAATTTTTTATAAATTTGAAGGACAATATCCATTTAGATTTTGATAACGCCCCTTTAACCTCTGCACATCCCGTATTTGGTGAAGTAATATCGGGTTGGGAAATTGTAGAATTGATAGAAAATGTTCCTGTAGATGGAAATAACAGACCGATAACAGAGGTGGTAATGAATGAGATTAGAGTAACTCAACCCCTTGGGCTAACTGACTTTGACGAGAGTACAACTTCTAATATCATTTACCCAAATCCAGTTACAAAACAAAGTATCATCGAAATAAATAGTAATACAGCAGAAATGACTCAATTTACTATTTTGAACATGAATAGCACTTTGATTTCCAGTCAAATGATTCCAATAAATCAAGGAGTTAATCAAATTAGTTTATCGGATTTTGAAATTGAGAATCTACCTATAGGAGTGTATTTTATGACTATAAAAAATAAGCAAGTTAGTTCACAGAGACGTTTTATTATTGCTAAATAATTAGCTGTCTCCATATAATTGGGTAATGGGTTTTAGGCAAAAGTAAAAAGGCTAGAACCTAGAACCCAATCCACGACTCACGTTTACAGCCTAAAGCCAAGAACCAAGATACTAGATACTAGATTCTAGAAAATTGAAGCTTGAACCAAAAGCCTATAACATACAGCTTAAATCCAATCCACAATCTCCAAACTGCTTAAAGCTTACAGCTTATAGCATATAGCTTTAAACTTTAATCCAAGGCAACCCTTTAGTAATATTTTACGTCTTTTTTAGTATAGACCTTAGAATTGGTCATCATTAAAAACTATCAAAAATGAAAATAAACTTAAGGACTACGCTTCGCTTTGCAATTTTATATGTTTTATTCTCCGTAAATCTTATTGCACAAATTGAAACCGAAAAAACGGAAGTTCTAATTCTAGGCAGCTATCATTTAAGTCAGGTAGAAAACTTTGATAAAAAAATGCTGGATCCTATCGTATTGAAACTGGATGGCTTTGACTTTGATGCCATTTGTATTGAAAAAATGTCTGGGGAGCTCATTAATGATATTCAGTCGAGAGAAGATACTGCTTACAAGGATCTCCTAGAATATTATGAAAAAACCCGTCTTTCGTTTGCAGATTCCATACAAAAAAAACTAGGTATCGGATTTGTAGAAGCTGAAAAAAGAACCTCCAATTTATTAAAAAAAGAATCACTTTCAGACAATGATCGCGTAAAATTGATAGAATACTCAATTGCTTCATCCGATTTATACACTGCAACCTTACAATATGAATATTTAAAGGATAAATCCATTTTAGGGAATTCTAATCTGAGTAAAAACATGAGGGAAACCTTATCTAAATATTCAGGTTCTAGCAACGAAATATTTTCATTGGCTTTACGATTATCACAAAATCAAAATATCCAGAAATTAGAATTAATAGATAATATGCAGGATGAATCATTTCTTTACAAACACTTCCCTGCATTTATCCAGGATTATACCGACAATCAAGATCAGTTTAAAGATATTGTAAATGCTCCGGTTTTTCTTAAGATTACTGAATTACTTGCTTCTGGGGTAGAGCATAAAGATCTTTTAGACTTATACCTTTTTATGAATAGTGAAGCATATAAAAAACAAGACTATGAAGCACAGCACGAAATTTGGTTAATAACTCACTTCGATTCAGGAACAGATAGAGCAAGGTATTCTCTATGGGAGATGCGTAACTTACAAATGACCGCTAATATTTTAAGGGTATGTGCTTTTTATCCTGGCAAAAGAATTATTGTAATTGTTGGAGCTTCTCACAAATCTTTTATTGAAAAGTATTTGAAACAAATTCCAGATATAGAATTGCTCGAATTCAAATAATTAAAAAACTATTGTCCACTAAGAATTAACGCCATTAAAAAATAGAACCAAGAGACAAGAGACAAGAAGCTAGAAGCTAATTAATGAAAACCCATTCTCCAATCTCCATTCTCCAATCCACAATCAACAATCCCTACTCACATCTCACGACTCACTACTCACTTTTCACAATCCTTTTTTTTATTAACTTCGTTATAACACAAATCCATAGACAAAATCAGTTTACATTTAAAAAATAAAAATTATGAGTTTTTGGCAAACGATATTCATCGCAACTATTCCAGCAATTTTAACAGGTTTAATCAGCTACATTCTTGGAGCAAGACAAAGAGAACATGCGAAAGCAGAGCTCATGGTCATTAAATCTGCAAAACACTTTTTAAAGCATAAAAAATTTACAGATAGAAGTTTTAATACCTTACAAAAACACCTAGGAGGTTGGGATAAGGATGAAGATGGGTTGCGCAGAATTTTAGTAAGCGCAGGCGCCATAAGAGTGTACCGTAAAGATAAAGATAATGAAGAGTGGTGGTATTTACTGTCTCGTGCTGCTGAGAGAATTCAGAACATAAAAGATAAAAAGAAATAAAAATGCGCAACTATTACCTCTTCTTGTTCGTGATTTTTATTTTTTCCTGTACTGATAAAAAAACTTCAGAAAATATTTTAAAAGAAAAAACACCAGTAGCACAGTCTATAAAAAAAACTTCTCTTGTCCTTCTTGGAACTTTACAAGACGCAGGATCACCGCAAATGGCTTGTAATAAACCCTGCTGTATCTCTCTTTTTAAAAATCCAGATTCCAGTAGGAAAGTAATTTCATTGGGTTTATTAGATGCCCAGAATAATAAAACCTATCTGTTTGAAGCGACTCCAGATATGGGTACTCAAATGAAAATGCTAAGCAACTATAATAGCCAAAGGGGCTCCGAGTTGGTAAATGGAATCTTTCTAAGTCATGCACATATAGGTCACTATACCGGCCTTATGTTTTTAGGTAAGGAGGCTATGAATGCCAAGAATATACCGGTATATGTAATGTCAAAAATGAAAAGCTTTCTTAGCAACAATGGTCCCTGGAACCAACTGGTAAGCAATAAAAATATTATTCTTCATGATTTGGAAAATGAAAAGCCAGTATCGTTATCTGAAGCTATTGCTGTGACTCCTATTTTAGTACCTCATAGAGATGAATATTCCGAAACCGTAGGCTATCGAATTAAAGGGCCTAATAAAAGTGCACTATTTATTCCAGATATAGATAAATGGGAAAAATGGGATAAGAATATTATCGAGGAAATAAAAAAAGTGGATTACGCATTTTTAGATGCCACTTTTTTTAGTGGTACGGAATTAAATAATAGAGATATGAGTGAAATCCCCCACCCTTTTATCATGGAGAGTCTCGAAAAATTTAAAGGCCTAAACAAAGAAGAAAAAAGTAAAATTATTTTTATTCATTTTAACCATACCAACCCAGTGCTAAATGCTTCTAGTAAAGAGAGTCTGTTGGTACTAGAACAAGGGTTTAAAATTGGTAAAGTGGAAGATATATTTGAATTATAACGAATAAATCCAAATCCTTTTTACATTATATATAAGTAAAGAACCTAATTAGCACCCACGTGGTTGGGCTATAGGAGCGGCTTTATTGGTTTGAATTTTTATAAAAAAGAAGATACAGGGCTATTGGATTTACATTTGCATATATACCTATTGGGAGGAAAAGCAAAGGGGGCCATGGTGACTCTATCCAAATGAAAGAGTTCTAAATAAAAATGCTATCTTAATGCATTGAAAATCGGCTTATTATTCATCTTTACATTTCTTTACAACCAAATTAACAAGAAATATGAAATTCTTCTTTTATATGCTCCTACCCTTTCTCTTCATGTATTCCTGTGTGGAAAAAGAGTCTCCCCAACACCCAGAACCCAGTACCCAAAAAGAAGTGAAAGCCAAAACCCTCATCGATTTATCGCATGACTATTCTGCAGAAACCATTTACTGGGTAACTGCCAAAGAATTTCAATTAGATACCGTCTTTCAAGGGGACACCGACAAGGGCTTTTATTATGCTGCCAATAATTTTAGTACCGCAGAACATGGAGGTACACATATCGAC
>MAAC01019364.1_pt1 | contig 17023 bp, 16 predicted proteins | sample 1115981 | NCBI WGS metagenome assembly MAAC01 (sample SAMN04961126, study PRJNA320927) | seawater metagenome | isolation source: sample BD02T64 sea water enriched with oil for 64 days | place: USA:Gulf of Mexico | collected 2013-07-27 | reverse complement strand
GACGCACAATGATGGAACTGACCGCGTAACACAGAGTTGCCAATAGTACGGCAAGACGCCCGGCCCATTCACGATCAATGCCGGAGCTTTCCAAGGCTGTACCGCCGATTAACATATAAACGCCGACAAAGCCGATGCACATGCCAATGGCGCGTCGCAGTGTCATGCGTTCCCCCGGAACAAAGAAATGCGCAAGTGGCAGGACCATCAAGGCAATGGCCGCCATGGAAACGCCGGTGAAACCGGACGTCACATATTGCTGCCCCCAGGACAGAAGCATGAAGGGAACGGCGGTGGACAGCAAGCCAACCAAGATCAGCGCAGTGAGTGCGGCGCGATCTGGCTTGGTTTCAAACAAAGCAAACCCACGCATCCCCCAGATAAGCGTCAGCAACACAGCGGCAAAACCGATACGACCAGAGGCCAGCCAGAAAGGTGTGATGCCACGCAGGGCAATTTCCATGACCATAAAGGTGCCGCCCCAGGTCACGCCCAAAAGAGCGATCATAATCCAAGATGATGGGGTGATTTGTGGGGTGCTGGTCATGAGGTGCCTTAGGTTTGGTTTAAGCTCGCAGAGAGAACCCTGCATCGTTGTCAACGTCAACCATTATTGCAAACACATCCCCAGAATAAGAAATGTAGGGTGTATCGCCCTTAATCACCGCACTTTGTTAGCCTTCGTAAGACCTCAAATTGGTTCTGCCTGTTTGTTCTGTCGGGAAAAATTGCGCGTGTGTCAGTGTGTTTACTAGAAAAAAGGGGCACCCGAAGGCACCCCTTTTAAAATCATAGTGAAAAGCAATTAGTTCTTCGCTTTGTCGACCATTTTGCCTGCAGAGATCCAAGGCATCATGTCGCGCAATTTCTTGCCAACAACTTCGATCTGGTGTTCGTCGTTTGCACGACGGGACGCTTTGATTGTTGGTTGACCAACAGCGTTTTCCAGCATGAAGTCACGAACGAATTTGCCAGACTGGATGTCTTGCAGAGATTCTTTCATGGCTTTCTTGGTTGCTTCGTATGGCAGGATGCGTGGGCCGGTGACGTATTGGCCGTATTCTGCGGTGTTAGAGATGGAGTAATCCATGTTGGCGATGCCGCCTTCATAGATCAGGTCAACGATGAGCTTTGTCTCGTGGAGACACTCAAAGTAAGCCATTTCAGGCGCATAACCAGCTTCAACAAGGGTTTCAAAGCCCATGCGGATCAGTTCAACGATACCGCCACACAGAACAGCTTGCTCACCAAACAGGTCAGTTTCGCATTCTTCGCGGAAGTTGGTTTCGATGATGCCGGAACGACCGCCACCGATTGCGGAACAATATGACAGGCCAACTTCCAGCGCTTTGCCGGATGCGTCTTTGTCAACAGCTACGAGGCAAGGAACGCCGCCGCCTTTGGTGTATTCGCCGCGCACTGTGTGACCTGGGCCTTTTGGCGCCATCATGATCACGTCGATGCCTTCTTTAGGCTCGATCAGGCCGAAGTGTACGTTCAGGCCGTGGGCGAATGCGATTGCTGCACCTGGCTTGATGTTGTCGTGTACGTATTTTTTGTATGTTTCTGCCTGAAGCTCGTCGGGCATTGTGAACATGATTACGTCACACCATGCAGCTGCCTCAGCGATGCCCATAACTTTCAGGCCTTCAGCTTCAGCTTTCGCAGCAGAGGCAGAGCCTTCGCGCAGCGCAACAACAAGGTTCTTCGCACCGGAATCACGCAGGTTCAGCGCGTGGGCGTGGCCTTGGGAGCCATAGCCAAGGATTGCAACTTTGGCTTCTTTGATCAGGTTAACATCGCAATCGCGATCATAGTAAACGCGCATGGTGGCGGTCCTTCTGTTAAGTTCTGAGGAAGGGATACAGGGGAGAGGTGGAAAATTGAATTGCAAAATTCACATTATAAATATAATTTCCGACTAAATCATTCGCAAGATGGTCAATTTATAATTATTTCATTCTCCATGGTGCCTATGAGGGTGGCAAAATCCTCTGCTTGGCCGCTGGGGTGACGCAGATTAGCGATATTTATGTGGTGACTGGAGCTAAGGGTGACAGATGGATGACATGGACCGGCGTATTTTACGTCAATTGCAAGCTGAACCGACGCTGATCAATGCTGAGTTGGCGGAACGTGTTGGGATGACGCCGGCGACTTGTGCACGACGTTTGGAAAAGCTGCGTGAGGGTGGAATTTATCAGGGCCAAAGGGCGGTGATAAATTGGGCCGCCCTTGGGTATGAGGTCGAGGTTTCCTTGCGGGTGACGCTTGATAAAACTGAAGCTCGGGCCTTTGATGAGTTCACGGCACAGGCCCGAAAGATACCCGAAGTCATTGAGCTGCAAACTTTTCTGGGGCAGGTGGATGTGCGTTTATCGGTGCTGGCGCGTGATATGAAGCACTATCAACAGCTGTACCGGACAAAGATCCTGATCCTGCCACATATCGCGGATATTGAGGCCTTGATGCATATCGCGGAGATCAAAACCAGCCGGGGGTTACCATTATGAGCTTCGCTCCGGATGATATGGATTTTGCAATCTTACGTGCTCTTTCACAGGATGCGACCCTTGCAGCAGGTGCGATTGGGCGGCGGCTAGGGTTGTCACAACCGGCAACTTGGCGTCGGGTGAAACGGCTGGAAGAGGAAGGTATATTGGCGGGGCGGAAGCTACAGCTCAATGCGGAGGCGCTTGGCTTTGGGGTGACGGTGTTTTTGGGCATTAAATTGGCAACGAAGGGGCGTGTTAGCCTTGACGACTTTGAACGCGCAATCACCGCAATCCCCGAAGTGCAATCGGTGCAGCATGTGTTGGGCTTGTATGATTATCGTGTGCGCGTCGTGGCACGTGACATCGCCGATTTCGAACGCGTCCTACGCCGTCGTATGATGACCCTTCCTGGGGTGGGCAATATCGAAGCGAATGTCCTGCTCTCTGAAGAACGATTATCTGGCCCGCTTGGATAATCTTTCTTGAGCTTGGGCCTTTTCCTAGCGTTAGTTTCAGTCCATCAATGGGAAAACCCAAACAGGAGGCCACAATGCCCGCTTTGCTTAATGATATCGACCCTGATGGTATGCTGGAATTTTCCGTGGTCTTTACGGATCGTTCACTTAACCATATGTCCGCATCCTTTCAGGGGGTTATGCGCGATATTTCATCCATTCTTAAGGATGTATATAATGCAGATCACGTGGCGCTGGTGCCCGGCGGTGGCACTTATGCCATGGAAGCGGTCGCACGTCAGTTGACGACAGGCAAATCTGCAATGGTTATTCGCAACGGTTTTTTCAGTTATCGCTGGAGCCAGATTTTTGAGATGGGTGCAATCCCTTCCTCAGAAACTGTGATGATGGCACGGCGTTCCGGTAATGCTGTGGATGCACCTTTTGCGCCTTGCCCGGTGAATGAGGTTGTCGCGAAGATCCGCGAAGAAAAACCAGACGTGCTTTTCGCCCCACATGTGGAAACCGCCTCTGGCATGATCCTGCCGGATGACTACCTAAAAGCCGTGTCCGCGGCGATGCACGAACATGGTGGTCTGTTCGTTTTGGACTGTATCGCTTCGGGTTGTGCTTGGGTTGATATGAAAACCTGTGGCGTTGATGTGTTGATTTCCGCGCCACAAAAAGGCTGGTCTGCGTCACCATCAGCAGGCCTTGTGATGATGAACGACCGTGCGTACGATATAGTCAAGGCGACCCAATCGACAAGTTTTGCTGTCGATCTGGGCAAGTGGCTGACCATCATGGAAGCCTATGAGGCGGGTGGTCACGCTTATCACGCGACCCTGCCAACGGATGCGTTGAAAGCTTTTCGCGATACCATGATTGAAACCCGTGAATATGGTTTTGAAAAACTGCAAAAAGCACAATGGGAACAAGGCAATCGCGTGCGCGACGCTTTGGCAAAACGCGGCATCAAATCTGTCGCTTCTGAAGGTTTCGGTGCGCCAGGCGTTGTGGTCAGCTATACCGACAACCCTGATGTGCAGATGGGCAAAGCCTTCGCTGCTCTTGGCATGCAAATTGCCGCCGGTGTGCCTCTGATGGTCGAGGAAGGCCCCGATTATAAAAGTTTCCGCCTTGGCCTGTTCGGTCTCGATAAGCTTTATGACGTCGATGCTTCAGTTGCCCGGCTTGAAGACGCACTCGATCAGGTTTTCGGCTAAATAATAAAGGCGGCTCAAGAAATTGGGCCGCCTCATATTTTGGTTCTGAAAATATCCCGGGGGAGTCCCGTAGGGACGGGGGCTGGCCCCCTTTATTTTATCCCCAAACCGGCTTTCATCAACGTTTTGCGCACGGGTCCAACCGCATAAAACGCGTTCAACATTCCAGCCCGTAAATCACGCAACCCTTGCGCCCCAGCCATGCTAGCGCGGTTGAGCAGATCAATGCCAGTCACACGCAAGCGCACTTCTGGATGCCGGGCCTTCTCATAGGCATCAAGCATTTCGCGACTGCCCAGCGGGTGTTTTTCGGCCATGTCCAATAACACGCGCAAATCACCCAAGCTCATATTTAAACCTTGCGCGCCGATGGGTGGCACCACATGGGCGGCTTCGGCAATCAGGGCGGTACGTTCAAACGTCAGGCGTTCTGCGATTTGGCTGATGATCGGCCAGATCGCGCGCGGACCTTCAACGGTCAGCAGGCCATTGATCCCAGCGGAACGTTCAGTCGCAGCTATCGCAAAATCGGTGTCCGACAGTTTCATACGTGCAACACAGTCAGGGCCATGGTCCATCCAGACAATGGCGGACATATGCTTGCCTTCGTGGTCCGGCAGGGGCACCAACGTAAAGGGTCCACCAGAGCGATGAACCTCGGTTGAAACATTGTTATGAGGCGCATCATGGCTGACGCAGAAAACCACAGCTTTTTGACCGTAGCGTGTTGTTTTAACCTGAATATCCACGGCATCGCGGGTGGGTGAATGGCGGCCATCCGCCCCAATCAGGAGTTTCGCCGAGATTTTCGAACCATCCGAAAGCGCAACCAAGGCCTCGCTTTCACGCGTGGTTATCCGTTGCGTGGAAGTGCCTGCGCGGAAATCAACATTGGGCAGGGATTTCAGACGGGCAAGAGCCACGTTGCGGATCGCCATATTGGTGAAATTCCAACCAAAAGGTGCGTCAGACAGGTCGGAGGCGTCAAAGTCCTTCACGACACGTGGCTCAGGGTTTTCGCCGCCAGCATCGACAATGCGCATGACTTGCAAGGGGGCTGCGATCGGGCCGAGCCCCTCCCACAGGCCTGCAGATTCCAGCAAGGCTTGTGAGGGCTGCAGGAAGGCGGTCGTGCGCAGGTCGGGTTTTGAGGCAGCGTTATCGGACATGGGGTCCACGCAGATAACGGAATACCCTTTGCTGCCAAAAGCGGCTGCGGCGCACATCCCGGCGATCCCGCCGCCAGAGATGAGAATATCGGTCTGAGTTCTGGACATGGAAGAATCCTACGCCTGTGATTGGGTGGGCGAAAGCCCTAAGCGGTGAGGTGCGACAGAAAAGCTGTCAGGTCATCAGTGTGGTGATGAATGTGATCGCCAAGTGCGCGTTTGGGAGCCACATGCACACAACGCATCCCAAGATCATGAGGGGCCGCAAGGTTGCGAGCGTCGTCTTCAAACATCGCGCCGCGACTGCAATCCACGCCGTCACGCGCAAAAACCAGATCAAAGGCTTGTCGTTCAGGTTTGGGGTGAAAATTGGCATGTTCAACGCCATAAACCGCATCAAAACAATCATGTAGACCGCGTGCCTTCAGGACATTTCGAGCATAGGGTTCAGACCCATTGGTGTAAACTATGCGTCGTCCGGGCAGGGATTTGATGTGGCTGACAAGATCATGGTCGACCCGCATATGATCAAATGAGATGTCATGAACCGCATGCAGATAAGGGGCAGGATCAATGTCATGTTCGCGCATTAAACCAGCCAAAGTAGTGCCATAGGTGGCCCAATAATGGCGGCGCAGATGGTCGGCCTCGGCCTGCGAAACCTTTAAGGTTTCCATCACCCAAGCGGTCATACGGACCTCAATCTGGTCAAAAAGTGCAGCTTCAGGAGGATAAAGCGTGTTGTCGAGGTCAAACACCCAATGGGTGACATGACTGAAGTCTTCGCGATGTGATGCGCTTTGGGGCATGTGCAATCCGTCCTGTTACTTTGCAGGTTTACTTTGTTTTAGTCCTGCGCCGCAATGATGATTATCCCTTTCAATGGTGGGCTTGTTCCTGTTGAGTTGTGGCGGTACTGTCGCGCAATTGTTGCAATGAGAGATCCCATGACCGACGCGCTCAGCCCGAACCGAGATGCCTATGCCCAGCTTCTGGAAGCGATTGACCACGGGGTCTATCGCCCTGGGGATCGGCTTGTAGAAAGCGAGTTGGCAAAACGGTTTGAGATGTCCCGTACACCTATTCGTGAGGCATTACAAAGGCTTGAAACGCAATCACTACTGATGCGCGACGGGCGTAGCCTGATTGTTGCATCATTGGATCACAACCAACTTGCCGAATTATATGTTGTGCGGGCAGAACTTGAAGGCCTCGCGGCAGGGCTTGCAGCGCGTCAGGCTGCGGATGAGGAAATTCGCGTTTTACGCCAGATGGTTGAAGAAGATCGTGCGCGTCTGGGTGATCCCGATGCGCTTTCGCGGGCCAACCGACGGTTCCACCATCAGATTCACAAGGCCTCTCGCAACCGCTATTTGGTGCAACAGCTGGATCTTGTACACCGATCCATGGCGCTTTTGGCGACGACATCTTTGGCGGCAGAGGGGCGGGACCAGGCTGCGTTAGAGGAACATGACATCGTGGTACGTGCAATTGAAGCGCGAGATTCTGAAGCGGCTGCGGCGGCGTTGAAGGCCCATATTTCCAAAGCGTTTGAAACCCGTCTGCGTTTGAATGCCGAAACCGACACCACCGCCTAATTACGTCTTGTCCGCTTGGCTCTCAGAGGGTGAAAAATGTCCGTGGCTGGTTTTATCCCAATAGAATGGGGATACCGCGAGTTCCCACAGGCCTTTGTATGATGCCAAGGCACCCAGCGGAAAATAGAGCGGTAAGGTCGGTATCCACCAGCGCAAAAAACGATGTTCTTTGGACGAAACCGCAAATACCGCGACTGCAATAGTCAAAGCTTCGGTCAGCAGAAATAATGTTGCGATGCCGAAGAACAGAGCATCGGGCAAAATTGCATTCAGCGGATGTGGAACGCCTAATGGGACCAACCAGAATGACCAGAGTATCGGTGCGAGGACAAACTGGCTGAGGGTGCAGAAGAACATGATCTGAAAGCCCAGAAATTTACGCGGGCCGAGTTGCCGCCAGAGCAGGCGCGGGTTGCGCATATGTACAGCCCAGGTTGCGGCGAACCCCTTGAGCCAACGAGAACGTTGCTTGATCCAGGGAATAACCCGGCAGTTTGCTTCTTCGCGGGTGACGGTTTCGATGATCTCAGCGCGGTATCCGTGCCGGGCCAAGCGAATGCCCAGATCGGCATCCTCTGTGACGTTATGCGCATCCCAGCGACCAAGTTTTTCAAGGGCAGCGCGCCGGAAAAATAGGGTTGTTCCCCCAAGGGGAATGGCAAAGCCAAGCCGCATAATGCCCGGCAATACCACGCGAAACCAAGTGGCATATTCAATGGTGAAACAGCGGGAGAGCCAGTTTGTCCGGGCGTTATAATAATCAAGAACACCTTGTAAACAAACGACTTCAGGGCCGCGTTCATGGAAGCTGCGCACGATCTTGTGGATCTGATCTGGATCGGGTTCATCTTCGGCATCATAGACACCAATGATGGAACCGGTGCAGAAATCCATGGCGAAATTCAAAGCACGGGGTTTGGTGCGTAACTGCCCGGCGGGCACTACAACCGGCCGGATCCAAGCGGGCAGATCGGCAGCGGTGATTGCGTTGCGTGTGATTATGTCATCGGCTTCAGCCACTAGGCAGATTTCCAACAACTCGCGAGGGTACTGAAGGCGCGACAGGCGTTGTACTAGGCGGGCCGCGATCTCATTTTCTCGAAACAAGGGAACAAGTATTGAGACACGAGGCAGACGGGCGGGCAGGGATTTTCGGACCTCTAGCGGGTCACGCATCGCTTCTGCTTTGTGATATTTGTGCTGCGCGTAGGTGGCCGCGATTTTAAGACCGGTGAAGGCGGTCAATGTGATGATCGCCCAGAGAAATAGCGCCGTGAGTATGAGGTTTGGGAAGGCGAATGCCACTGATATGAAGGCTGCTACAGCAAGAGCGGATCGCCAGCCCAATAGCCCATTTTCCCATCGACGACAGCTTTCATCTTCGGGAACACAGGTTTCTGCTGACGTCATGAGGGCGCTCTGATTGAGGTCGAGCAATGCGTCCATCATCCGGGGGCGAGAGCATAACGCCATTGATACTTCTGGGAAATTCTGCGGAAGAAGCTGTTTGGCGGTGTGGAGTTTTTCGGGTTGGCACGTCAAAAGGACAACCTTCGCACCCAGACGGCGCCAAGGTAATACCCCGTGGCTAAGGCAGAATTCTGAGCCAAATTCCGCGACAAGTCGGGGATCTGGTGGTAATGTGGTGGGATCAATGTGCTGGCAATTCCAGCGGATTTCTTCAGCTGAGAAAAGATCGATCTGACGGATCCAACCCCGGGCAAGCAGAACATCGCCGAGGCTGCAATCTTGGCGGGCCTGCATAGCGATGGCATCTAGCAGCCGGCGTGGATCTACGCTGTTCTGGTTCCTCAGGATCTGTTCAAGCGGCTGCACGATAGGTTGAACAAGTTGAAGGGGACTCCTGTCAGGGATATCGATTTGACGAAAGGAAACAACGCTGTTCGGTTGCTGCTGTGGAATATCTTCACCTCTTTGGGTGAATTTAATGACGGTTGAATACATGTCTACGCAGTTCCTTCACTCCACAGATGAAGGATATTGGTTAATTGGGTGTTAACAGGCGTAGTTTTTGGTTCTCACAGATTCCATCCAGAGCCAGAATGCAGGGCTGTGGATGGAAATCTATATCTTGATCGTCACGAGTTCCGCAGTGGAAAACTTAGGCGCGAGCGGCCATAGCCTCTGCAAAACGTTCAAACAGATGCATTGAATCCATAGGGCCAGGGCTGGCTTCGGGGTGGTATTGCACTGAATAAACGGGACGGTTTTCCATGCGGATACCACAGTTTGAAGCGTCAAACAGTGACACGTGAGTTTCAATCACACCCTTTGGTAGGGTCTGGCTGTCGACAGCGAAACCGTGGTTCATTGAGGTGATCTCAACTTTGCCAGTATCCAGATCTTTCACCGGGTGGTTCGCGCCGTGGTGGCCGTGATTCATCTTGATGGTCTTACCGCCAAGTGCGAGGGCAAGCATCTGATGTCCGAGGCAAATTCCGAAAACAGGTAGATCGGTTGTATCAAGGATTTCGCGGATCATCGGCACAGCGTATTCGCCGGTTGCAGCGGGATCACCGGGGCCATTTGACAGGAAAACACCGTCAGGCTTATGGGCGAGGACCTCGGTTGCGGTCGCGGTTGCTGGCAGAACTGTGACGTCACAACCAGCAGAGGCGAGGCAGCGCAGGATGTTGCGTTTCGCACCGTAATCCAGTGCCACTACTTTGTGTTTTGCTTCAGTCTGGCGGGTGAAGCCTTCGGGCCAAGCCCAACGCTGTTCATCCCAGCTATAGCTTTGCGCACAGGTCACCTCTTTGGCGAGATCCAGCCCCTCAAGTCCGGAAAAGGCTTTGGCGGCCGCAACCAGTGCCTCAGTGTCAAAATTGCCTTCTGGATCGTGGGCGAGGGCGGCATGTGGTACGCCCTGTTGGCGGATCGCTCGGGTCAGGCGACGTGTATCAAGGCCTCCGATGCCGATGCGGCCGCGGGATTTGAGCCACTCGGTCAACTCGGCCTCTGCACGCCAGTTGGAAGACTGTGTTGGGTCCCATTTAACCACCATGCCAGCGGCAACGGGATCAGCGGTTTCGTCGTCTTCCGGCGTTACACCGGTGTTGCCGATATGGGGGAAGGTGAATGTCACGATTTGGCCCGCGTAGGAGGGGTCGGTCATGATTTCTTGATAGCCAGTCATGGCGGTGTTGAAGCAAAGCTCTGCAACACATTCACCAGTGGCACCAAAGCCGTGGCCGTAAAATAATGTGCCATCTGCTAGCGCCAGACAGGCGGTGGCTTTGACAGGTGCAGTAACAGGGTGTGCAGGTACGGGGGTTCCGGCGGACATGGGCGACTCTCCAGCTCAAACTCGCCGGAACCTAGGGCCGGGGCGGTGTCGGGTCAAGGGCTGCGGCGCTGTAGAATGCGCTTTTCTGTTTGGATATTTGACCAAAGAACCGCGAGAAGTCGCGAAAGCTGTAACATGGTTGTAACGGAACGTGAGTTTCTGTAAGTTTCGGGTTCGCAAATCTGCACGCGAGTAACGTGCCCCTTAGGGATGAGGATACTAAATAGATGCGCAACCGGATTAATACCGCTTTGAAAGAAGCGATGAAAAGCAAGGATGCCCTTCGTCTGTCGACGCTGCGTCTGATCAATGCTGCGATCAAAGATCGTGAGATTGCTCTGCGTGGTCAGGGTGAGGAAGAAACCGTCACTGATGGCGATATCCTTGCTATTCTTGGCAAGATGGTCAAACAACGCCAAGAAAGCGCGCGGGCTTATGAAGAAGGCGGGCGTCTTGAGCTAGCTGAGAAAGAACGCGAAGAGATCACGATGATTGAAGTGTTCTTGCCAAAGCAATTGGATGCAGATGAAGCCGGCGCTGCGGTCGACGCTGCCATCGCGGAAGTCGGTGCAGAATCGATCCGCGACATGGGCAAGGTCATGGCTATCCTGAAGGGCAAATACACCGGCCAGATGGATTTCGGCGCCGTTGGCCCGATAGTGAAAGAGCGCTTGGGTTAAACCGCGTTCTACATTCTGAAAAGTCAAAACCCGTCAGCGATCTGGCGGGTTTTTTGTTTTTTGTTCCGGTGTGGATTGACCGGGCACATTGAGTAGGGGATTGTGTTGCTGAATTAGACATCTAAACGCATTTCAAAATCAGGCGACAATTGATGCCATTTCCTCTTTCTCCTCAAAGCATTGACACCCTAGCTGAAATTATCAGCGGAGGTGGAGGCAATGATCCTGAACCATCAATTGGCATTTACCGAAGTGGCACAAAGTTAGAAAAATTCATGCGTGAATGCAACGTAGACTTCGTTTTGGAAGGTTCTCGTGTCCCAGCATTGGTTGCTTGCTTGATTGGTCTAAACAATGATAGCGAGTTTGAGAAATTGCTTACAAAAATTATTGAGAAGTCCGTTGACCCTCGCGACTTCATTCATGAACCTGAGCGTCATGTGGTTGTTCTCAACCATCTTAATCAAGCATTGCGTTTTGATGGTGTCGAAGTTCTACGGCAAGGTGTTCGGATGCGTTTGCTGGAAGCGGGCAAAGGCACCCCAGTTCTTTCTGAACTTGCGGGACTGTCGGAGGTAATCGATTTCGATACAGTGAGCCGAGATTTAGAGCGAGCTTTGGCAAGCATCGAGATTGATCCTGAAGACGCTGTTACAGCGGCCTGTAGCACCTATGAGAGTGTTTGTCGCTCAATCCTTATTGAACTTGAGCAACCGCTGCCTCCCAAAAAGGATATCCAAGGCCTCTACAATGCGGTAAAAACACCACTTGGATTGTCGCCTAACAAGCCAGACATAAATCCCTTGATTTTAAATGATGTTCGCCAAATCCTTTCTGGGTTGACGACGGTCATTGGCGGGGTTGGCGCTTTGCGAACACATGGTGGGGATGCTCACGGTCGAGAGAAAGGGTTTGCACGAATAGATGCTAGGATTGCTCGCTTATCGGTGCATGCGGCCAGTACTGCGGCTTTGTTCCTAATAGAGACGTGGCAACGTAAATTTCCTTCGCGGCCGCTTCATCAAAGGGACGTCGCTTAATGTTATTTTCTCGAAATGGTTTATAGGTAGGGAACTTGGCCGCAACTAACATTTGTCTAGTACCAACCTCAATTCCCGAGCCAATTCAACTCTCTCCTCCTCCATCAGAAACGCTGCCAACTCTACCTCACGTTCGCCATCACCCTGTAGGGTTAGGTATTGGGGGACAGGACCGCCGGATTTATGCAGGGTGACCGTGATCCAGCAGGGATTGCTCCGCCATGCCTGCGTGGCACCGCCGGGTTTGCGGCGGGTGAGGGTGGCTATGTCTGGGGTGATTTCCAGCACCTCGGTTAGGGTGCCGTCACGATAGCTACGTTCGATAAACCACCAGATCAGGGCGATTGTGCCGAGCAGGAACGGCAGCATCACCCAGAGCGGGCTTTTGCCCAGCAAAGCCAGTAGCGGCAGCAACAGCAGCATGCAGGTCGCCCCCATGAAGCGGACGAAATCTCTCTTTTTTAGCGAACGATAGGGCCAAGCGGTAAGGCGCAGGGAAGTACCACGTTCTATATGTGCGTGAAAAGGGGCCCCGGAATTAACCGGAGCCCCTGTATTCATGTCAGACCATTCATATGGCATCTGTGGTTTCCCTCAGATCAGTGTGCCCCAATCAATGGGAGTGACTGCGATCCCATTCTTCCTGCTTTGGAAGGATCTCGAATGTGTGCTCTGGTGGCGGGGATGGGAGTGTCCATTCCAGCGTATCAGCATATTCGTTCCAATAGTTCGCACGGCTCTCTTTCTTGCCCCAGATCAGGGAGTAGGCCATCACGCCGATGAAGAAGATGAAAGATGCGAAGGAAAGATACGCGCCGTAAGAGGAGATCTCGTTCCAGTAAGCAAAGGCTTCAGGATAATCGATATAACGACGTGGCATGCCCTGACGACCCAAGAAGTGTTGTGGGAAGAAGGTCAGGTTGGCCCCGATAAACATCATCCAGAAGTGCAGTTTACCTGCCCATTCAGGGTATTGTTTGCCGGACATTTTACCGAAGTAGAAGTAGATGCCTGCGAAGATACAGAAGATCGCACCCAGCGACATAACATAGTGGAAGTGTGCAACCACATAATATGTGTCGTGATAGATACGGTCGATGCCCGCTTGGGACAGAACCACACCGGTTACACCACCAACGGTGAACAGGAAGAGGAAACCAAAAGCCCAAAGCATAGGTGTTTTGAACTCAATCGAGCCGCCCCACATGGTCGCGATCCATGAGAAGATCTTAACGCCGGTTGGTACCGCGATCACCATGGTGGCCATCATAAAGTAGGACTGCTGCGACAGGGACATACCAACTGTGTACATGTGGTGCGCCCACACAACAAAGCCCAGAACCCCAATCGCGATCAGCGCCCAAACCATTGGCAGATAACCAAACACGGGTTTGCGTGCAAACGTCGCAATCACGTGGCTGATGATACCAAAGCCAGGCAGGATGATGATGTAAACTTCTGGGTGCCCAAAGAACCAAAGGATGTGTTGGTACAGGATAGGGTCGCCGCCGCCGCCAGGTTGGAAGAAGGATGTGCCGAAGTTACGGTCCATTAGCAGCATGGTGATCGCACCGGCCAGAACTGGCAGGGACAAAAGGATCAACCAAGCGGTGATGAAGATAGACCATGCAAACAGTGGAACCTTGAACATTGTCATGCCAGGGGCACGCATGTTGAGGAAGGTTGTGATCATGTTGATCGCACCAAGGATGGAAGAAGCACCAGAGACGTGAACCGCGAAAATCGCGAGGTCCATGGAATAACCGCCCTCAGAGGTGGACAGTGGTGGGTAGAGAACCCAACCAACACCGGAACCAAGTTGGTTGTTACCACCAGGTGACAGCAGCGATGCCACACCAAGGGAAACACCAGCGATGTACAGCCAGAAGGACAGGTTGTTCATGCGTGGGAACGCCATGTCAGGCGCGCCGATTTGCAATGGCATGAAGTAGTTACCAAAGCCGCCGAACAGCGCCGGAATCACCACGAAGAACATCATCAGAACGCCGTGATAGGTGATCATAACGTTCCAGAGGTGGCCATTTGGTGTACAAACCGCATCTGATACCAAGAAACGCGCCCCTTCGAGACACATATACTGAACACCAGGATCTTGTAGCTCCATCCGCATATATACGGTGAATATAACGGAAATCAAACCAACGAGCGCAGCTGCGAACAGGTATAGAAGTCCAATATCTTTATGATTTGTTGACATGAACCAACGGGTGATAAAATCACGCTCGTCATGGTGCTCGTCGCCGTGAATGGCTGCGTCTGCCATGCGAAGTCTCCCCAATATCTTCGTTTCAACACGCAAACCCTGCCAAAAAGCAGGCAGAGTTCCCCCGTGCATTTCAAACTTTCTTAGAGACAATTGCCCGCAGGGGCAACGTTGCAGAGCATCGCAATCGCAAATTTAATGGAAAAATATGTAGTAGGGTGGGGGAATTCAACGGTGCGCGGGTGAAATGGCTTCCGCAGAGGTCTGTCTTGGGGCTTTACTCGATAACTTAGCCTAAGAATTCAGTATGATGATTCCGATAAAGGTCTGTGATCGGCAATGCTCAGCCCAAGGCGGAAGTCCCGCGAAACTGTGCGCCTATAAATATGTCAAAGATGGTGTCCGTGGTGCTTGTGATGAGCAGGCCGTAATAAAGTCAGCTTACGGGTCAATATAGAGGGTCGTAACATTTGGACGTAAGTCTCTGCCAGGCTGGGGAAGGCCTGACAGGTTTTCTTTTTTGGGTTACTCAGCTGTGCCGTGGCTGGCCAAGAATGCCGCCAGATCTGCGCCAGCATCGCCAAATCGCTGTGGGGACATGGGGGAGCGCAGGCTGTCATCCGCGTTGAATTCACGCAGGAAGTTGGTGGGGTTTTCTGCATAAACGAGGATGTTTTCCTCATCCCAGACCAGCCCTGCTTCAGCCGCGGTTTTGAGAGCGTCGGAATAACGGAAGCCTTCAACGAAGGCCGCCTCACTGCCAATCACGTCAAACAGGTTCGGGCCGGAGCGGCCACCGCGTACGATGACATCGTCGCCGTTGGCGATCGCGTGACAGGACTTGCAACGGTTGAAAGCTTTTTCGCCAGCGGCGAGATCGCCGTCAGCAAATGCGGTGAATGGGGTCAGGGCAAGAGCTGCCGTCAGGAGAATATTGCGGGTCATGGGGGCCTCATTAATAATGCATTACACGCGTTGTGGCCACTATAGGGGACTGTCCCCGGATGTGTACCGTGATATTGTCGCAGCCCGTGAACGGCGTATTCCCGCTGTTTTATTTCCGTCGAAATGACTGGAAAATACGGAGAGGTATGGTAGTCGCTAGCCGTTCATAAATCGGTTTAGCAGGTAGAGCATAGATGGCTACGGCCACAAAAGCAGGAATAATTCTAATGAAACGTATTTATATAACGGCGTCATGCTGTGTTCTGGCCTTGAGCGCCACATCGCTGCAAGCGTTTGAATTTACAGGCGCAGAGGCTTTTGTCGGCCAGATCAACGGTGATTCATTCGGTGAGGACACGAGAGCTTACGGCGGATCTGCGGAATTGCGTTTCGGGTCTTTCGGGCTTCAGGGCGATGTTAGTGTTCGCAATTTTGAGACAGGCGATAATATCCCGTCTTGGGGGCTGCACGGGTTTTATGTGGTGTCTGATGCTTTGAAGCTTGGCGTGCATTATAGCCGAGAGAACGACTGGTCCGGCACCTATGATTACGCCAACACAGGCGTTGAGCTGGCCTATCAAGCCGGGAGTTGGGATATTGGTGCCTATTGGTACGAAGACCGAGGCCTAGATGATGATTGGCTCTCAACCGTTAGTGGGGTCGATGTATCTTATGCCGTGAATGATGCGTTCTCGGTGCAGGGCCGTATTGCTGTATCCGGTCGAGATGACGACACTACTTATTACGGTGCGGGCGGGACTTGGCGCCATAAATCTGGTGCCTTTGTGCGCTTTGATGCTGGACAACTTGAATATCCGGGTGCTGAAACGGCAACGATCTTTGGGCTGCGGGCTGGATTTGAATTTGGTAATGGCGTGTCGTTCAAACAGCGTAATTACAATGAAAACCTGCTTGGATATGGTAACCAATAGAGCGTTCTTCGCTTGATACGGGCCGCTTAGATTGCGGCCCGTGCTTCGACCACCTCATTAAAACAACGCTTTAAGGCGACGTCGACATCATCCATCGTGACCGGCAGGCCAAGATCCACAAGGCTGGTGACGCCATGTTCGGTAATGCCGCAGGGCACGATGCCGCTGAAATGTTCAAGATCCGGTTCCACGTTGATCGAAATCCCGTGAAAACTGACCCATTTGCGCAGGCGCACTCCGATGGCGGCGATTTTGTCTTCCTGCGGCTTTCCTATTATATTCAACGGTTTGTCGTCGCGCTGGACCCAAACACCAACACGACCTTCGCGTTGTTCACCTTTGACATTGAATTCGGCCAAAGTCGCAATCACCCAATCTTCCAACTGCTGCACAAATTTGCGCACGTCACGCCCGCGTTTTGTCAGATCAAGCATTACATAAGCCACCCGCTGGCCCGGACCATGATAGGTATATTGGCCACCACGCGGGCTGTCATAGACGGGGAAACGGTCAGGATCCGTTAGGTCTTTTGGGTTGGCGGAGGTGCCTGCAGTGTAAAGTGGGGGGTGCTCAAGCAGCCAGATGGCTTCATCCGCTGTACCATTCGCGATCAGAGCAACACGATTTTCCATTTCTTTACAGGCGGTTTCGTAATCCACCAGCCCTGAGGAAATAATCCAGTCGACCATGCTTTTGATCCTCCTACCACTGCTTTTCGCTGTTCTATCCGGCCTTTTGTGAAATGACCATGGCAGATGGAAATCCGTTCTGCGGTGTGTTTGTACCGAGAAAAATCGGCGCACTCGAAAATTTCATAATTCTGTGTTTTTTCCTCTTTCCTTCCCGGTTCAGCATCGCTATGAAACGCCCAGACTACCTGATCACGTGCGGTCGTGGCGGAATTGGTAGACGCGCAGCGTTGAGGTCGCTGTGGGGTAACACCCGTGGAGGT
>MAAC01015498.1_pt1 | contig 17034 bp, 10 predicted proteins | sample 1115981 | NCBI WGS metagenome assembly MAAC01 (sample SAMN04961126, study PRJNA320927) | seawater metagenome | isolation source: sample BD02T64 sea water enriched with oil for 64 days | place: USA:Gulf of Mexico | collected 2013-07-27 | reverse complement strand
GGATTACCATCTGGAGCACTGTTATCTAGTGAAGCACAGCGTTGTTCGTCAAAAATATTAAACCACATATTAAATCGACGTAAAACTTCAACAAACCATTGATGTAATAATGATTCAGGAACTAAAATTAGCACTCTCGAAATACGTCCGCTTAATAATAAACGATGAAGGATTAAACAAGCTTCAATTGTTTTTCCAAGACCAACTTGATCTGAAAGTAAAACACGAGGAGCGTATCTTGAACTTACTTCGTGCGCAATGTAGAGTTGATGAGGAATAAGATCTATTCTTCCACCAACAAATCCATGTACAGGAGACAATCTTCTTTTATATTCGTGTTGTAATGTTTCTCTACGTAAAGCAAAGGCTAGAGGAGAATCTACATCACCCATAAAAAGCTTATCATCTACACCGTGATTTACCGATACATTGCCAAGTTCTGCTTCAGATATCTTTTTATTTTCTTCATAATAGATGTATAGGTTATTTTCTAATTCAATACGTTTTATATATAAAGGTTGCCCTTTTGTATCCATTATTGTGTCTCCCAATTTAAAAATAACTCTCTGTAATGGAGCACTTTCAAGCGCATACAAACGTGTTTCATTAGATGAAGAAAAGAATAGCTCAACCTTTCCTTTACTGATTTCTGTTAAAACACCTACACCTAATTCAGGCTCGCCTTTACTGGTGTATCTTTGATTAGGAAAAAAACGTTCCATAGTATTCATGCTTGTCGATAAGGTATTTGTGTATGATTTTTTGCAATTAAATGTGCGATGCTTATTCTGTAGTTGGGGAAATATAATCAATTTATTACATCAAGCGTTAACAAATTTATTTAAAAAGAAACTTAGGTGCAAACCCAAAAAGGACATGTAATAACAGACTTAACTACTCAAAAAAACAAGCGACATCATCAATGTCCTTTCGTTCAATATTAGGTACAAAAACTTCTTCTTTTGGGTATCCTATAGGAAATAAAATATATGCACGTTCGTTAGAGGGTCTATCTAAGACTTTTGCTAAAAAGTTCATCGGACTTGGAGTGTGTGTCAGTGTTACCAAACCAGCATTCTGAATTGCAGAAATGAACATGCCACAGGCAATTCCAACAGATTCATTGACATAATAATTATTGTGTTTTGTGCCATCTTCATCAAACTCATACACTTTTTTAAACGCAATTACTACCCAAGGAGCTTCTTCAATAAAAGGCTTATGCATATCAGTGCCTAAAGGTGCTAAATCTTTTTTCCAACGTTCACTCATTCTAGTACCATAACCAAGTTTCTCTTCAACCTCTGCGGCTTCTCTAATTTTTGATTTTAGTTTTTGGTTAGAAATTGCACAAAATGTCCACGGTTGTTTATGAGCACCAGAAGGTGCAGTAGAAGCAGACAAAATTAAGTTTTCAATTACTTCTTTTGGTACATCTTTATCAGAGAATTCTCTTACAGAACGTCTTTTATCTAACCAATTATAATAAGAACTACTTCGTTGAAGCATTTCGTTTTCTGGGTAGGTTTCGTGCGTATAAGACAGATGTGTGTATCCGTTAATTTGTATGGCCTCTTTTTTCATTCTGAAGTACGATTTTGGTTTAAAATTGGCTGCAATCTGGTAGGTCATTTAATTGCCTAATGCTAGATTTCACGAAGTTAATTTATTAATCTCAATAATCCAATCAAATAAATTTTATCAATCCAATGCTTTGGTTATCTTTGGTTTTCATGAGTAAGAAGGTTAAAATTATTGAATGTCCGCGAGATGCAATGCAAGGAATTAAAACGCATTTTATCTCTACAGAAGATAAGGCAAACTATATCAACGCATTATTGCGTGTTGGTTTTGATACCATAGACTTTGGGAGTTTTGTATCGCCAAAGGCGATTCCGCAAATGCGAGACACAGCAGCAGTACTTTCTAAGCTCGATTTGTCCTCTACACAAAGTAAATTACTTGCAATTATAGCCAATGTACGAGGAGCAAATGATGCTGCTCAGTTTGAAGAAATCGATTATTTAGGCTATCCTTTTTCTATTTCAGAAAATTTTCAAATGCGTAATACGCATAAAACCATCAATCAATCTATAGAGGCACTTCAAGAAATATTAACCATAGCAACAAGGTCTAATAAAGAAGTAGTAGCCTATTTATCTATGGGATTTGGAAACCCGTATGGAGATCCTTGGAATGTGGATATTGTAGGGGAGTGGACAGAAAAATTATCAAACATGGGGGTAAAAATCTTATCGCTTTCAGATACAATTGGAAGTTCTACACCAAAAGTAATTGAATATCTGTTTTCTAATTTGATTCCGAAATACCCAGAAATTGAATTTGGTGCACACTTACATACAACCCCAACTTCTTGGAAAGAAAAAGTAGATGCTGCATACAAAGCGGGCTGTCATCGTTTTGATGGTGCTATGATGGGGTATGGAGGTTGTCCGATGGCAAAAGATGAGTTGACAGGAAATATGCCAACAGAAAAATTATTGTCGTATTTTACAGCAGAAAAGGCAGATACAAACATTAGACCTATGAGCTTTGAAAGTGCATATAATGTGGCTATGGATGTTTTTAACCATTAATTTAAAATATACGTCAAGCTGAATCAATTTTAGCTTCTCATAAAAAATTTACTATGAAATCTATCAAATCAATTCTGTACCTTCTATCAATCTCAATCCTACTTTCTTGTTCTAAAGATGATGGGAAAATTGACTTCACTTTTTTACAAATAAACGATGTCTATGAAATAGCGGCTATTCAAAACGGAAAGTTTGGCGGAATGGCAAGAGTAGAAACTGTACATCAAGAATTGTTAAAAGAAAACCCGAATACGATGTTGGTAATGGCAGGAGATTTTTTGAATCCGTCTTTATTAGGAACCATCAAATACCAAGAAGAGCGAATTAGTGGTAAACAAATGATTGAAGTGATGAATGCCATGAACTTTGGCTTGGTGGCTATAGGAAATCATGAATTTGATTTAAAACCCCAAGCACTACAAAAACGAATGAATGAAAGTTCTTTTGAATGGATTTCTGGGAATGTGTTAGAGAATAAAGATGGTTCTTATGCTCCTTTTGCAAAAGAGGTGAATACTCAACATCAACCAATAAATGACACCTATATAAAGGAGTTTACAGATGCAGATGGAACAACTATCTCCGTTGGGTTTATAAGTGTTTGTATTCCTTCTAATCCACAAAGTTTTGTAAAGTATCAAGATGTTTTTAAGGAAGCAACACATGATTATAATCAATTAAAAGACAAGGTTGATGTAGTAATTGGACTCACACATGTTAAAGTTTCTCAAGATAAAAAAATACTAGAAATGCTGCCTAATATTCCGTTAATTATGGGTGGACATGAACATACAAACATGTTAGTTCCAGTAGGAGACTCTTTTGTTGCTAAGGCAGATGCAAATGCGAAAACGGCGTATATCCATAGAATTTCTTTTGATAAAAGAACGAAAAAAGTATCTGTACAATCAGAATTAAAAGAAATTAACGAAACTATTGTTGCTGATGAAAGAGTAGGAGCAATCGTTGATAAATGGCAAGATATTTTAAAAACGAAAATCAAAGAGATTATTAAAAATCCAGACGAAGTTATTTTTACTGCAAATATTCCGTTGGATGGTAGAGATACACCGATTAGAAGTACGCAAACCAATTTAGGAAAAATCATTGCGAGATCTATGTCATTGACCTATGATGATACTGTTGATTGCGCATTGGTAAATGGTGGTTCTATTAGAATTGATGATCAACTATCAGGCGCAATTACGGCAGTTGATATTTTTAGAGTATTGCCCTATGGTGGTGCTATCCTAAAAGTAAAAATTAAAGGAAGCTTATTGAAAGAAGTACTTGATTATGGCGTTAATTCCTCTGGTACAGGAGCTTATTTACAGCGGTATAATGCCAAAAATATTGATGGAAACTGGTTGGTGAATGCTAAAAGAATAGATCCATCAAAAACCTATACTGTTGCTTTTTCAGATTACCTTTTAAAAGGATTTGACATCCCTTTTTTATCAGAGGAAAACAAAGGAGTTCTATCTGTTTACAATCCGAAACCAACAGAAACAGCTGCTGATATTCGCAAGGCTGTGATCGTTTATTTAAAAACGTTAACTTGTTTTCCTTATTTTTATTTAAAATAAATCCAAATAAGCTTTGCTAGTTTTATTTGTGTCCGTACTTTTGCGGCATAATTAAATAGTTATTTTAAATCAATCTAAATAAAAATGAAAAGAATCGTATTCTTTGCTTTAGTAAGCTTATCAATCGGACTAACAGCGCAAGTACAACAAGACAGTATTATTACCAACCCACAAAAACAGGTAAATGCTGCTCAAAGAATTTTATCATCTAACTTAAATCAAAAAGGTTTAACAATTGGTGGTTATGCAGAAACTCATTATAACAGAGCAACAGGACAGAATGCAAAGTTAGATGTGCATAGAATGGTAATGTTATTAGGGTATAAATTTAATGACAGAACACAATTTATTACAGAAGTAGAATTTGAACACGTTAAAGAAGTGTATATAGAACAAGCTTTTTTACAGTATTCTATAAATGACAACCTTAACGTAAGAGCAGGTTTAATGTTAGTGCCAATGGGAATTGTAAATGAATACCATGAGCCAACAACCTTTAATGGAGTTGAAAGACCAAGTATGGATAAATCTATTGTACCATCAACATGGAGAGAAATAGGTTTAGGTCTTTCTGGTAAATACAATGAAGCATCTTTACGTTACCAAGTGTATATGTTTAATGGATTTAAATCTCAAAACGGAAGTAAATTATTAGGAGGAGCTAACGGGTTAAGAAACGGAAGACAAAAAGGAGCTGAATCTACAATGAACAGTGTGAATTTTGCAGGAAAGTTAGATTACTACGGATTACCAGGATTGCGTTTAGGTTTGTCTGGATATTTTGGAAGAACTCAGTCTGAAGTTGAAGTACAAGATATTGATGGTGCTGATGTTGGTGTTGCAATGATTGGTTTTGATGCGCGTTATGCATACAAACGTTTTACTGCTCGTGGACAGTTTATTACTGCTAGCATTACAGATAGTAAAGAATACAATACTTATTACAACATAGCTACAGGAAACGAATTAGGATCTAAATTACAAGGATGGTATGTAGAAGGGGCGTATAACTTATTATCTCAAGATAAAGAGCAACAATTAGTAGGATTTGTTCGCTACGAAGATTTTAATACCCATGCCTCTGTTGCCCAAGGAATAAATAAAAACTTAAAATATGACAGAAACGAATTAACGTTTGGTTTGACGTATAAAGTTGCTCCAGGTGCAGCATTCAAAGCTGATTACCAATTTAAGAATACTGCAGTAGCAGGTTCTGAAACAGTAAAACAATTAAACTTAGGATTTGGAATCTGGTTCTAAGAAATACATAAGTTGTTGATTTTTGAGCTAGGACAGTGCGTAAAAACTTTGTCCTAGCTTTTACATATATCAAACATTCGCCTTATTTTTGACAAATGAAATTTAAAAGCATCTCCTTTCTAATTGTATTTTTAACCACAACCCAGTTGTCTGCTTTTCAGCTACCTAAGCGTATTTTGAAAAAAGTTCAAAAAGAGTTGGTAAAGACCTATGAGAAAAAGGAATTAAAACTTGTAGAAATTATGGTTCCTGAAGCTATAAATACACAATTAGGAAAAAAGATGTATGCTGCTAATTTGTTTCGAATTGTGGATGCTACAGAAATTATTGGCTATGCTTACATTGGCAAAGCACCTAGCAAAACAGACGAATTTGATTTTTTGATTATTTTAGACAAAGAATTAATTATTAAAAAGTCTAAAGTGTTGGTGTATAGAGAAGATTATGGTGCAGAAATTGGAAGTAGACGTTGGTTAAAACAGTTTATTGGAAAATCGGGGAAAGACCAATTAAAATATCGAAGAGACATTATGGCTATTTCTGGTGCAACCATTTCTGCGTTATCAATGACAATAGCTATCAATCAGTTTTTATCTGATCTCAATATTCTACAAAAAAACCACATTTTTTAATGAAAATTCACGGTATTATATCTCAATTTCCAAAAGAAGTAAAAGGCTTAATTTTTGCATTTATTATTTGTTTAAGTATTGGTTTTTATGCCGGGATCCGTTTTGTGAATGATACTAGTAATTCGAATCCACAAGGGATAGAAGAGCGTTATTTAGGTAATGAAAGTGACGAGAATGCTACAGTAATGAAATTTAAAAAAAGCAGAGGAGAAGTAATGACTATGGTGCACAACCATATATTATCATTATCCGTTATCTTTTTTCTTTTAGGAGGCTTAGTAGCTACCACAGGAATTAATAAGAAGCTAAAGTCATTCTTAATGATAGAGCCTTTTGTGTCTATCTTATGTACCTTTGGTGGTATCTATTTTATGTGGACGGGTATTCCTTGGATGAAATACATTATTATGATTTCAGGGTTGTTTATGACGTTAACTTTTATGGTTTCTACTGTATTAATCCTTATAGGGTTAAGATCTTCTAAAGTAAATTCTTAGTTTCTAATTAATGTAGTAGTACTTTTTTTACACAAAAAAAAGACACCTTTTTAGATGTCTTCTTTGTACATAAAAATCAATGGGGAACTTAATTTGTTAGCGTAAATCTTCTTTCTAGTTTGGTTACCGAACTACCTCCTACAAAAACTTTATAATCACCTGGCTCAATAACAAAGTCTCCATTATTATTGTAATACCCAAGCGTTTCTTTTTGTAAGCTAAAATTGATGGTTTTTGTTTCTCCTATCTTTAAGTTGATAAGTTCAAAGCCTTTTAATTCTCTTACAGGTCTAGTTACACTTCCTACAAGATCTCTAATGTATAATTGTACAACTTCTTTACCATCATACTTTCCGGTATTGGTTACATCAACAGAGATTTTAATTGTGTCGTTTATAGATACAAGGCTGTCTTTTAGAGTAAAGTTGCTATATTCAAAATTAGTATAACTTAAACCATGTCCAAATGGGTACAGCGGTGTTTTTTCAACGTCCAAATAGTGTGACCAAAATACATTGTTGTCTTTATCTGTAGGTCTTCCTGTGTTTTTGTAGTTATAGTAAATCGGAATTTGACCAACATTTCTAGGAAAAGTCATTGGTAGTTTTCCACTAGGATTGTAATCGCCATAAAGCACTTGAGCTACAGCATTACCCGTTTCAGTTCCAAGATGCCATGCTTCAACAATGGTTGGTATGTTTTCTGCTGCCCATTCAATTGCTAAAGGCCTACCATTGTTTAAAACCAGAACAATGTTCTTGTTTACTTTGTAAATCTCTTCCAATAACTCTTGCTGTAATCCAGGGAGATCTAATTCGGTTCTACTTCTTCCTTCTCCACTTTGAAAGCCATGCTCGCCAAGAACCATAACTACTACATCTGATTTTTTTGCAGTGTTAATAGCGTCCTTAAAATCACTTCTATCTGTAGTGTTTATGTTAACATGCTTTATAAATTCGGTATTACCAATACTTACTTCGGTTCCTTTTTTATAGGTTAAGGTGTTGCCTGTGTATTTTTTCATTCCTTCTAAAACAGAAACCGCACTATTGTTATCTGATGCAATACGCCAACTTCCAAGTGGGCTGTTATTATCTGCAGCTAATGCTCCGATTAATGCAATTTTTTGACCTTCTTTTTTTAAGGGTAATAATTTTGTGTCATTTTTTAAAAGGACGATAGACTTTTTAGCCATATCCAATACAGCTTCTCTGTGTGCAGGGTTTCCAATGGCATTTTTTTCATTTTCAATATCACAATATTTGTATGGATCGTCAAAGAGTCCTAATTCAAATTTTACGCGTAAAATTCGCTTAACTGCATCATCAATTGTAGACTCTTTTACGGTGCCTTTCTTAATTAATTCTGCCAATTCATTGATGTAAATATAGCTTTCCATGTCCATGTCAGAACCTGCATTAACTGCCAGTGTTGCTGCAGATTTTTTGTCTTTGGCATGTCCCCAATGTATCATTTCAGCTATTGAAGCCCAGTCTGAAACTACAAAGCCGTTAAAATCCCATTTTCCTTTTAATATATCTCTTTGTAGGTAAGAGTTTCCTGTTGCAGGAACACCATTTAGCTCGTTAAAAGAGTTCATAAATGTTTTAACATCTGCGTCAACAGCGGCTTTAAAAGGAGGAAATACAATGTTGTGAAGGGTTGATGTTCCAATATCTACTGTGTTGTATTCTTTTCCGGCTTCAGAAAAACCATAGGCAGCAAAGTGTTTTGCGCAAGCGGCAATAGTGTTGGGTGCAGATAAATCATCTCCTTGAAAACCTCGTATTCTAGCAACAGCAATTGCACTTCCTAAAAACGGATCCTCACCAGCACCTTCCATAACTCTTCCCCAACGTGGGTCTCTAGAAATATCTACCATAGGTGCAAATGTCCAGTTTATCCCTGAAGCAGAAGCTTCAATAGCAGCAGTTCTAGCCGATTTTTCAAGAGCTTCTAAATCCCAACTTGCAGCTTCTGCAAGTGGTATCGGGCTCAATGTTTTGTAACCATGAATAACATCAAAGCCTATGATTAAAGGAATTCCTAGTCTTGATTCTTCTACAGCTATTTTTTGTACTTTCCGTACTTCTTCAGCTCCGCGTACATTTAGCATAGAGCCAACAAGACCATTTTTTAAATGTTCGTATTTTTGTTCTGCATTTCCTTCTTCAGGTATTGGACCTGTTACGTCCCAAAAGCCATTGTATTGATTCATTTGACCCACTTTCTCTTCAATGGTCATTAGATTTAAGAGAGAATCTACTTTTTTTACAAGTATTTGTTCTTTGATTTCCATCATACTATTATTCCTTTTGCCAAAACATCCGTAAAGAACAATAATTAAACAAACGGTAATTATGTATTTTAGATGTTTCATTTTTTCTGATTTAGAGTGTTTATTAATTGTAAAATTTCAAAGAGTAAAAGTAAAATAAAGTACAGGTAAATAGTATGCTGAAATCATCAAATCATAGTATTTTTTTGTAATTATGATGTGTTTTTGTGTGTAATTTGAGATTTAGTGACAAAATAGTATTACAGTACTTTTTGTATTCCGCTAAATTCATGTTTGAATTCGCTCGGTGTACAGTTTTTTATTTTTTTAAACATTCTGTTAAAATTAGCAATGTTGTTAAAGCCGCATTTGTAGCCGATCTCTCCTATACTTAAATCAGTTTCAATAAGAATTCTTGTGGCGTGGCTAATTCTTGTGTTGTTGATATAGGACACAAATGTTTTGCCGGTTCTTTTTTTGATAAATCGATTGAATGTAACGGGGCTCATGTTTATGAGTTCCGAGATCTCGTCTAAAGAAATTTTTCGATGAAAATTTTCCTGTACATATTCATATACTTTTTTGATTTTGTCACTGTTTTCGAAATTATTTGTGCTTGAGAACGAGGTGGATAATGCGCGTTGATTTCTAGAGATAGATAGGTCGTGCAATATAGAGACGAATTCTAGGAAGTAGTCTATTCCAGAGAGTTTAGGTAGGTCCATGAGTCTTTGCATGACATCTTTTATGGCCTTTTCAGAAAATAGTACACCGTGAATTGAGTTGTTAAGTAGGTCTCTTATAGATTTAAAGACTCTTCTCGAAAGTAGTTTTTCGTCTAGTAGGTCATTATGTATATGTATGGTTACTTCATGTATTTCTTTACTGGTGCATTCGTGTTGTTCCCAGCAGTGAGGTAGATTCGGGCCAACTAATACCAATTCATATTCGTTAATTGTCTCCATGTGATCACCGATTATTCTTCTAACACCTGCTCCTTTGTATATTAAGTTCAATTCATATTCTGGGTGGAAATGAATCGGGAAATCAAACTTGTCTTTTACTCTGTAATAGGAGAGGAAACTGTCGGATGGTGATAGTTGAGTGATCTCTCTATGTATGTTTGCGTCCATAATTGTATGATTTTTAATCAATAATATAAAAAATATATTAATAAATGATAAAAAACTATTAATATTATGTTAATAATGTATCTAGATTTGTAGCAAATAAATCAATTTGATCAAAAGACTGTTAAATAACAAGGTTATAAATTTTATGATTTTCACATTTTTACCTAACTTTTATAAATCTTTTGAAAAAATATCTTAAATTAATTATCAAATATGAAAAATAGTTTTTTGCAAAAGTTGTTGTTTGTTGCTGCTTTTTTGCTGTGTAGTTTTTCCTATGGTCAAAACCTGAAAGGAATTGTTTCTGATAGTTCTGGTGAACTACCTGGAGTAAACATTATAGTAAAAGGAACAACAAATGGAACAACTACGGGGTTAGATGGTTCTTATGTTTTAACAAATGTAAAACCTACAGACATTATTGTTTTTAGTTATATAGGCTATAAAACAATGGAAATAGGAGTCGAGGGAAGAGTTGTGTTGGATGTTATCTTAGAAGAAGATAGAAATAGTTTAGATGAAGTTGTCGTTGTAGGCTATGGTGTTAAAAAGAAAAGTTTAGTGACGGGTGCAATTTCAAGCATTGATAGCAAGCAAATTAAAAGCTCTTCAAATCAACGTGTAGAACAAGTATTACAAGGAAGAACGTCAGGGGTTACTGTCTCTTCTTCGTCTGGATCTCCGGGTTCAGGTGCAAAAATTCGTATTCGGGGTGCAGGTTCAAGTGGAAACTCAAACCCGTTATATATTGTTGATGGAATGAAAACTTCTTCTATAGCAAGTATTGCGCCTTCTGATATTGCGAATATAGAAATTTTAAAAGATGCTGCTTCAGCTGCTATTTATGGTACTGAAGGAGCCAATGGTGTTGTAATTATTACAACAAAAAAAGGGAAAATAGGAGAGTTGAAAGTTGGATTAAATTCTCAATTTGGAATGCAATTTGTAAATTCTAAAATGGAATTAATGGATGCTTCACAGTTTGTAACTTATATGAATGAAGCTGGACAAGCTGGTGTTGTCGATAATGGGTACAATACAGATTGGATTAAAGAAACATTCTCTCCAGCATCAATGATGAGATATGATCTGAACCTTTCTGGAGCATCAGAAAAGACGTCTTATTATACGTCGTTGTCTCATTTGAGTCAAGATGGAGTTGTAGGTGAGAAAAATTCTTCTTTTAGACGTGCAACCTTCAGAATGAATCTAAAAACTGATATTACAAAGTGGTTAGAAGTAGGAGTGAACGCAACTCATTCTGCCTCTGCAAAAAAAGGAATACAAGAAAATTCTGATACAAGAGGTGTTATTCAAAATATGTTAATAATTGATCCATTAACTCCTGTAGTATACCCAGATGGACAAGTGCCACAGTCGGTTATTGATAGAGCTACCTCAAATAATGTCCCTTTATTAAGGGATGCGAATGGTAATGTATATGGATATCCTAGTTTTTCTACAGGTGAAGTAATAAATCCAGTAGCTTATGCAAATGGAATAAACAAGACTACTACATATGCAAAACAAAACTTGATATCTGCCTATCTAAAATTTAATATCATAGAAGGGTTGACTTTTACTTCTAGATACGGGTTTGAAAAAGGAAATTGGAATACAAGAAATATGGTCAATCCATATTATGTTTCATCTGAAGCAGCAAATACAAGTTATACCGGTTCTCAAACTATATTTGAATCTAAAAAATGGTTGTGGGAAAACTTCGCTACTTATAATAGATCATATAAAGAGCATAATTTTGCTTTATTGGCAGGATATTCAGCAGAAAACACGAGAGGAAATACGTTAATTTCTAGAAGTGGGTCAGCGGATATTAATAGCTTTACAGGATTCGATTTTGATTTGCCAGAATTTAATCAACAAATTAACAATATCATTCCTAGGCCTGATAATATGGTTTCTATGTTTGCTAGGTTGTCTTATGATTTTTCAGATAAATATTTATTTGAAGCTTCCATACGTCAAGATACATCAGATAAATTTCCAACGGCAAATAAAACAGGGGTATTTCCTTCTTTTTCTGCTGGTTGGGTACTATCAAAAGAAGAGAACTGGAAAGACATTGCAAAAATTAATTATTTGAAATTAAGAGCAAGTTGGGGACAGAATGGAAGTAGAAGTAACTTAAATGGGAATTCAGATAAAACGTTTATTGTTCAAAATATTAGCGGATTACCAATTGATTATTTAGGGAATATAGGTGCACAAATTACTGGATATGCCAACCCTAATTTAGTATGGGAAACATCAGAGCAAATAGATTTAGGTGTAGACTTAAGGGCGTATAATAATAAATTAAATTTCTCTTTAGATTACTTTAAGAAAACAACCAGAGATGCAATTGTATCCAATGGAGCATTGATTACACCAGGATCGGCAGGGTTTGTCTCAAATGAATTTAATGCAGGTACAATTGAAAATACTGGTTTTGAATTTGAAATTGGATATAGCGACGAAACTGAAAGTGGTTTAAGGTATGCCATTAATGCAAACTTATCTACCTTGAAAAATACAGTGACTGAAATTTTATATGTACCAGAAGGAACTTCATTGACAGGTGCTGGTGCTCCGCAAAATTCAGATGGTGTTACTAGGTTGTCTCAGGGATTACCTTCTTGGTATTTTTATGGGTATAAAACAGATGGTATCAATCCAGCAACAGGAGAAATTAATTTTGTGGATACCAACGGAGATAATACAATTGACAGTAGTGATAAAACCATGATTGGTTCTCCACATCCTGATGTATTATTTGGAGGAAACATTAACTTAGGATATAAAGGGTTTGATTTTAATTTACAATTTCAAGGATCTATAGGAAATGATATTATGTCAACCTATCATCAACCATCACGTCCGATAACAAATAAACCGTTACATTTTTATACACAGAGATGGCAATCTCCTGGAGATAATGCAAGCTTCCCTGGTGCGGCAAACGTTATCTCATCTTATGATACTGATTTAATGGTAGAAAGCGGTTCATTCATGAGGGTTAAGCAAATTCAATTTGGATATACTTTACCTTCTAAAATTGCAAATAAAATGAAGATTGCTAATTTACGTATGTACGTGTCATTAGATGATTATTTTACATTTACAGGATATAAAGGATTAGATCCTGAAGTAGGTAACTTTGGCTTTAATTCGATTGGAGTAGATAGAGGGTTTTACCCAACTGCTGCAAAAACTGTTTTTGGACTGTCTTTAGATTTTTAATAAAAAACATTAATATATTATGAAAAAAATATTTTTATCTCTTATTGTAATCTCTCTCTTAGGCATATCTGCCTGTAGTGAAGATTTTACAACAAATCCAAGACCTGATGTTCAGGATCTAGAAACGTTCTTCCAAAAAGAAGAAAATGTAGAATCGGCAATCATTGGTATTTACGATTTAATGCAATACAATTATAGTAGAGATTGGCACAGTGCCTTTTTTGTAAAATTACTTCCTGGGGATGATGCAAATTGTGCTGGTGGAAACTCAGGAGATCAAGCTCAATTACAAGATATTGATGATTATGTGAGTGTTTCTACTTCAAACGCATCTATTGCGAGTGTTTGGGATCTTTTTTATAGAACCATTGCGTTGTCAAATTTGGTAATTACAAATATTGAAGGTTCTTCTTTAGCCAATAAAGACAGGGCTATCGCTGAAGCAAAATTTATGAGAGCTTGGTGTTATTTTGAATTAACAACCATGTTTGGTGATGTGCCATTGCGTTTAACTGTTCCAAAAACTACAGCAGAATTTGGTTTAAAGAAATCATCAAGAGCAGACATTTATGCTCAAATAGAAGATGATTTAACAGTGGCAATAGCAAATTTACCTCAAACTGGTGCTACAGATAATTTTAGAGTTACTGTAGGATCTGCACAAGCATTAATGGGAAAAGTATTGGTTTTTCAAGAAAAACATACTGCTGCAATTCCATTTTTCGAATCAGTAATATCCAATCCTTCACATGATTTAGAAGCAACTTCTGCAGATGTATGGAGTGTAGGAAGTGAATTTGGAGTGGAATCTTTATTTGAATTGGGATACGTTTCTACTACTGCAAGAGATTGGGGAAATGTAGCTTGGGGTGGACGTAATGAAAGTAACCTACATATCCAGTTAATGGGACCTCGAGGTGATGGCATTTTTGATGTTGCTGCAATTGGTTTATTAAATGGTTGGGGATTCAATTTACCTACAAGTAAATTAGCAAATGCCTTTATAGCTGCTGGTGATACTGATAGAATGAATGCAACATTAATGACAGAAGCTGATTTAATAGCTGCTGGTGGTAATGTAGATCAGTCTGCCGCTCCAGGTGGAGTTGTTTGGGATTATGAAGGAGCGATTAGAGTAAAGTACTCAACAAGATCAGAAGATACAAGTGCTGGTGGTGTACGTGAGTTAAATTATACAACTAATTTTAGAGTATTCCGTTATGCAGAAATGTTGTTATTAGCTGCAGAAGCATATCACAAAGCTGGTAATGATGTTTTAGCAAGAACTCAATTAGATAAAGTAAGAGTAAGAGCTGGATTAACAGCCGTAAGTGCATCCTTAACAGGTACCGATTTGTTTGATGCTATTGTAAATGAAAAATTCTTAGAATTGGCTCATGAAGGGCAACGTTTTTGGGATTTAGTTCGTTGGGATAGAGCTTCAACTGAATTAGCAGGAACAGGATATTCATCTAAAAATGACCTGTTTCCAATTCCAATTACTGAAATTGACAAAAATTCAGAATTGACTATAGCTGATCAGAACCCAGGATACTAATAATAGAATTGTGTGTAATATAGAGTAAATTGAGTTTGAAATAAAGCAGTATGATTCGTTGTACTGCTTTATTAATTTTTAAATGTATCACAAATCATTTTTCATGAAAAATAAGTGGCTTTTTTATATCGCAGTAGCTTTTGTTGTTGGATGTACTTCTAATCAAAATACGGATGCAAAAAAGTCACTTGTTTTTACCAAAACAAATTCGATAGATACAGGTATTCATTTTAAGAATCAACTCACAGAGACAGATTCACTTAATTATTTTAAATACACTTCCATTTATATGGGAGGTGGTGTTGCTGTAGGTGACATCAATAACGATGGACTTATAGATGTTTTTTTTACTGGAAATCAAGTAGAAAATAAATTATATCTAAATAAAGGGGAAATGCAATTTGAAGACATTACAAAATCTTCTAATATTTCTGGTGATAATAGATGGTATACCGGCGTAACCATGGTAGACATCAACAATGATGGTTTTTTAGATATTTACTGTTCTGTTGCAGGAATGGATGGTGTAAAAAACAATCAATTATTTGTCAATAATAAAGACAATACCTTTTCAGAAAAAGCGAAGGAGTATGGGATTGATGACATCGGAAATTCTGTCCAAGCAACTTTTTTTGATTATGACAATGATGGCGATTTAGATTTATATGTCGCCAACTATCCAATTGCGCATCCTTCTACCTCTAATATGGTATATAAAAACAGGATGCAACGTGTAAATACTATTGAATCTGATAAGCTTTATAGAAACGATGGCCATTTTTTTATAGATGTTTCTAAAGAAGCAGGAGTAAAAAATTATAGCTTTTCTTTGGGAATAACTGTTGCTGATGTAAACAATGATGGTTGGAAAGATTTATATGTCTCTAATGATTATAGCATCCCCGATTTCTTCTATTTAAACAATAAAGACGGCACCTTTAAAGAAGTGGTAAAAGAAGCAACTTCTCAAACCTCTTTTTATGGAATGGGCATTGATATTGCCGACTTTAATAATGATGGTTTGTTGGATATTTTTCAAGTAGATATGGATTCTAATAGCAATCGTCGTCAAAAAGCAAATATGGCTAGTATGAACCCAAGGCTGTTCTTTGAAACTGTGTATTATGGATTCCACTACCAATACATGCACAATTGTTTACAGTTAAATTCTGGACATGAAGAAAATGGTGTTCCTGTATTTTCAAATATTTCACGTTTGTCGGGGACTTCTTCAACAGATTGGAGCTGGGGCCCTGTATTTGCTGATTTTGACAATGATGGGTTCAAAGATTTGTATGTAACAAATGGAACTAGAAGAGAAGTAAATAACAAAGATTTTTTTAAAAAAATAGGTAGAAAAGAGTTTGATAAATACTCCTTTTTAGAAAAAACGAAAATGATTCCATCCGAAAAAATAGACAACTTTATGTTTAAAAATAAAGGAGGTCTGACATTTGAACGTGTAAATAAAAAATGGGGATTAGAAGACAAAGGATTTTCAAATGGAGTGGCTTATGCTGATCTTAATAATGATGGGAATTTAGAAATTATCACGAATAATATTGATGATGAGGCAAGTATCTTTAAAAATAATGGCGTTGAAAACTCGAATTTTATTACGCTAAGGTTTAAAGGGACTGCCAAAAATAAATTTGGATTGGGAACTCGTGTATATACATACATAAAAGACCAAATTCAAATGCAAGAACTCACACTTACAAGAGGGTTTCAGTCTTCTGTAGCTCCAGAATTACATTTTGGACTTGGAGCAGCCACAGAAATAGACTCGTTAAAAGTGGTATGGCCAAATGGAAATACACAAAAAATTAAAAATACAAATGTCAACCAAATATTGACCGTTTCTTATTCAGATGTAACGCTTCAAAAAAAATCAAAAAAGAAAAATAGGGCAACACTTTTTTCTTCTAATATATCCGATTCCCCGAAACACAAACATACCGAAAATGACATAAATGATTTCGATACGCAAATACTTTTGCCTCATAAAATGTCGATGTTAGGACCAGCAATTGCTGTAGCAGATATTAACAATGATGGTCGTCAAGATTATTTTGTAGGTGGGGCTTTTGGCCATACTGCAAGTCTATATGTGCAAGAGGAAGAATCCTTTGTGAAAAAGAAAATTCCAAGCATACATAAAGATCAATTGTCAGAAGATATAGGCGCGCTTTTTTTTGATGCAGATGCAGATGGAGATCAAGATTTATATGTTGTAAGTGGTGGCTATGAGTA
>MAAC01008111.1_pt1 | contig 17038 bp, 19 predicted proteins | sample 1115981 | NCBI WGS metagenome assembly MAAC01 (sample SAMN04961126, study PRJNA320927) | seawater metagenome | isolation source: sample BD02T64 sea water enriched with oil for 64 days | place: USA:Gulf of Mexico | collected 2013-07-27 | reverse complement strand
CAATTAATCCCCGCGGTTTCCACAATGTAGCTTTGTTCGACACCAGCCAAGCAGGTTCAGTTGAGAGTTCTTGATATTTTGTCGTTGGCTGGTAACTAACAAACCTTAACAAAACGGTCAAATCCGATTGTCCAAACCACCAAATTTAACGATCACTTTGATACAATGCTGACGTTTCATTAATTCGGTTTTATGACTTGTCTGTGCGGCAGACATTCACCTCACAAAAAATACCGCTTATTTGTGTCATAGTCGTTAATCTCACAAAAAATACAACTTATTTGTGATGACCTGTGATTTTAATCGAAAACAATACCTTTGCGCACAAAAAATAGCTATTCTTTGTGCGTAAAAATAAGGATGACCATGTTGAAGTGTACTTACCAATTCACGCCATTAGACCAGCTCGTTGACTTAGAGAGTGTAGCCATATTAAAAGCCGTGACCAAAGCACATATACCACTTGCTGTGCTTCAAGGCTTAGAGTAGTCATTGCCGTGGGGGGAATGATTTTAGCCACATAGGTGACTGATTATAATAGATAGTGGATAACCGCTTGTCGCAAATACCATGACATCCCTACCTTTGGAATCGTATATAGAAAAAAGTGCTAATGATTAATTAACACTTTTTGCTGAAGGTAAAATAAAAGCTTAGACTGTTAGGGTGATCTTACCTACGGCTTTACCCGATGATAGTCTGTCGTGTGCCTGAGCGACTTGCCAAATAGAATAATCGCTTTCATCGATGATTGGGGTGATCTTACCGGCATCAACAAGCTCTGATATCTCAGTCAAAATACGGCCGTGTGATCCATGGTTAATACCGTGGCATAGTGGAATTAGCATCAATACACTGTGGAATGACAAGCTCTTGAGCGCAATTTGTAACGGATCGGCAATCGGCAATCGGCAATCGGCAATCGGCAAGATAGTTGACACATGACCATTGAACTTAGTCGCTTCAAATGATTCTTCAATGTTATCACCGGCAACGGTATCTAATATTTTATCAAAGCCTACTCCGCCAGTATATGCTGCCACATAATCCGCAACGGATTCTTTGGTGTAATCAACCAGATTATCCGCACCTACCGTTTTTTCTAGTGCTAAGTTAGCGGGTGCATAAGTTGAGGTTACGTTTGCACCAAGGACTTTTGCTAACTGCACGGCAATATGACCTACGCACCAGTAGCGCCGTGAATGAGAACGTTATCACCTTGTTTGACATTCATTTTTTCAACAAGTGCTTCATAAGCAGTGATTGATACTAACGGCAGTGCGGCGGCTTGTTTCATGGTTAGGGTCTTGGGCTTTTTAGCCATTAGACGCGCATCCGCTAACATAAACTCAGCTAAAGCACCATCGACGCCATTAACACCACCGGCCATGCCGTAAACTTCATCGTCAACGTTAAAGTTGGTAACGCCTTCGCCAACTTCAATGACAACCCAACGACATCACCATGCAGTACTTCCGGCAGGTTTTCTGACCAAGGCGTTCAATTGAGCGCAGCATGGTATTAAGTGGGTTCACGCTCGTTGCTTTTACGGCTACGACGATATGCCCCGCTTTGGCTACTGGCCTTGCTTTTTCTACAAGTTGAAAAACTTCTGTAGTACCGATTTCTTTGATGATCATTGCTTTCATATGGTTTACTCGATTTGTTTATTCGTTTAAGTGTGGCAATCTTACGCATTGCCAACAGTGCAATCTACTACCCAATTAACAAATCACCTTTGCTTTTTAAGCAACTCAAGATTACAATGATCAGCAATAATTAGCGATCTATCGGAGCGGTTATGAGTTCACTAAACCGGCTATTGTATTTTAACTGTGTGGTCGAAACTGGCAGCATCTCACAGGCAAGTCGAATTTTTGATGTACAGCCATCGTCAATCTCAAGGCAATTAGCGGCGCTTGAACAAGAATTAGGTGTGCGTCTGTTAAATAAAACCACCAAAAATACGGGTTTAACCGAAGCTGGCCATAGGTATTATGAGTTCTCTCAACGTATTGTCTCTGAGTTTGAGCAAGCCAAAAGAGCGGTAAATGACTTGCAAGAAAATCCGCAAGGAACGCTAAAAATCAGTATAACCGTGGGGTTTGGCGAAAGTGTGGTATTGCCACTAATAACAAAATTTATGTCGCTGTATCCAAATATTGAGCTAAAACTTGAATTAACCGAGCGGGTGGTCGATCTGGTCGAAGAAAATATCGATATTGCGATAAGAAGTGGCCGTTTACCGGACTCAACTCTGATTGCGAAACGGTTGGCTTTCAACAATTTTTTATTATGCGCCAGTCCTCAATATTTAGCGAACAAGGGGACTCCGCATTGCCCTGAAGATTTAATCAATCATCAATGTATTCGTTACAGCTATTCGCGCTGGAAAGATTGGTTTTTAATGGCGGAAGAAAGGACTAAGTTAACCATTAATAACGCGATTTCAGTTAACTCAGTCAATGGTCAAAAACAACTGGTAATGAATGGTGCCGGGCTAGCGTTACTGCCTCTGTGGGCCGTTAATAATGAGTTGGAAGATGGTTCCCTGCGGCAAGTAATGCCAGAATATGTGTTCAGTCCTTATGAAGAGATAAGTGCGACTTACGCAATCTATTTAAAACGCGATATGGTTTCACCAAAAACCAGAGTTTTCTTAGACTTCATCGGAGAAAATATAGCGGAACTTGAACTCTAGCTTTGTTAGTAAGATGTTTTCTCGGTTAGTTAGGGTCAACTTCATCAACACATTGAAGTTAACCCGTCTATTTCAGCAAATATTTTTAACAGCGAGGAAACTTTATAACTGGAGTTGTGCAGCTACAATTGAGTGATACCAATGTTATTTTTATCAGTTTTAGGGTCCCGCTATGAAAATTATTGCCTTTGCCGCCACCAATCATTCCAAATCAATTAATAAACAGTTACTCAAATATGCTGCGAGTTTACTCACCAAGGTAAACGTTGAGATATTGGACTTAAATAACTACGAATTGCCCTTGTATTCACAAGACAAAGAAGAAGAATTGGGCCACCCCAAATTGGCAAAAGCGTTTTTAGCCAAAATCGCGAATAGTGATGGCGTGATCATCTCTTTTGCTGAGCATAATGGCTCCTATACCGTCGCATATAAGAATATTTTCGACTGGTGCTCTCGCATTGAACCTAAGGTATTCCAAAACAAGCCGATGGTATTATTAGCGACGTCGCCTGGCTCTATGGGGGCATCAACTGTCTTGGCGGCTGCTATTCAATCAGCCCCATACTTTGACGGCATTGTTAAAGCCAGCCTGTCGATCCCAAGTTTCTTCGACAATTTTGATAATGAACAGCAACGATTAACACACCAAGAGCTTGATGAAAAACTACGGGATGCAATAAGCCATCTGAATCACTTAAAGTAAACACTATTTGTTATCGATTCATTAGCAGCAGCGGCTCAGCAAAGCACGCCGTCGTTCAGTTCCACAATTCTCCGGCTACGCTTAGCAAACCTGGCATCATGAGTCACCATACATATGGTTCGGCCTTCATCATTGAGCTGATCAAATAAGTCCATAATGGCGCCGCCGTTTGCCGAATCTAAATTACCGGTAGGCTCATCGGCCAGCAAGATAGACGGGTCGACGACCAGGCTTCTGGCCACGGCAACACGTTGCTGTTGTCCACCAGACAGTTGCGCCGGGTAGAACTTGGCTCTGTCGGCCATGTTTACTTTCTCCAATGAATGCATCGCTATTTCCAGCCGCTCTTGCTTTTTCATCTTCCGATAAGACAGTGGCAAGGCGACATTTTCCAATACGGTTAAATTGCCAATTAAATTAAACGCCTGAAACACGAAGCCAATTTCTTTATTGCGAATTTCAGCGCGTTGATAAACGTCTAAATCCTGTACTTGATGGCCGTTTAATAAATATTGACCACTGGAAGCGGTATCAAGCAAGCCCAAAATAGACAACAAGGTAGACTTGCCGCAACCAGAAGGGCCGGCTATAGTTAAATAGTCCCCCGCGTTAATCACTAAGTTAACGTCTTGTATGGCATTGGTAATGCCAGCGTCAGTGGTAAGCTCTTGGTTAAAGCTTCTAATATTATCAGGGGTTCGTCGTTCATTTTACTTCCTTTTCTTACCTTGATTTGAGTCATTTTAGTTTTAGTCTTACTGCTCACGCAGTGCCTGGTTCGGCTGAACCAAGGTTGCTTGTCGAATCGGCAATAGAATCGCCACGGCGGAAACAGCAGCAACCACCAAAGCCGTGATCAGGTACACAGGCAAATTCAACGGTTCAGTTGCAAAAAGTACATTGCCTAAAAGTGGCGATATAAACACCATGATGAATGCACCAATCGCGATACCTGTGGCGCATAAAGACAGGCCCTGAATGGCAAAAAGTGTCCGTATTCGAGTCGGATTTGCGCCTAACGCTACCCGAATGCCGATTTCCTTCCTTCGTTGAGTGACGTTATAGGCAACCACCCCAAATACGCCGCTGAGGGTAATAACAAACGCTAACAACGCGAACAGGGACACTAACAAACCGACTAACTTCATTGATGCCAGCGAATCATCTTTAATGAATTCAAATGTCACAACGCTCGCTAAGGCCTGCTGTGGATTTACTTGATGGATCGTCTCAGTAATGCTGGATATCACCGATACCAGAGGGGCATTACTGTTGATTAACAATTGCAGATCGTATTGCCAAGACTCTACCCATGGCACGTAAAACGTCGGTTCGGGCGCAATATTGATACTAACTTCGCGGATATCGCCCACCACACCGCGTATGGTCAACCAGGTTTTGCCGTTATCCAGTGATATTCGTTTATCGATAGGGTTTTCATCGGTAAAGAATTGAACAACAAAACCTTGATTGATTAAGGCCGCTCCTGGGCTATTTTTATCATCCGCGGCGCTAAAAAAACGCCCCTGTAACAACGGAATATTAAGCACTTGATGAAAATTTGCTGACACTGCATTTTTCAATGCATCTGGGCGCTCATCGCTGTCAATCGGTGGTCGTCCCTCAATTTGAAAGAATCTGCGCTTATCTCTGCCTTTCACTAGCGGAATTTCCGACGAGAACGCAACGCTTTCTATTTGCGGCAAGGCTTCCAGGCGACGTACGGTATCAAGCACAAACGGCACACGGTCTTTGGCACTCGATGACAAGTCCACCGCGATAATGTCAGCGGTGTCAAAGCCGGTATCTTGATGGTTGAGTCGATACAAACTTAAACTGACCAGTATTGCCGTGGTTAAAATAATGAATGACAAACTAAATTGGGTAATAAGCAACCCTTGCTGCAGTCGTTTACTGCTACCACTGGTGGTAATATTGCCACTGCCCTCTTTTAATGCTTCATTAATATTGCGTTTCTGGAAAGCTGACGTAGCACCGCTGACCACCCCGGTAAGTAATGAAACAATGAGACAAAAGGCAAGTACACTGGCATTTATTTTCACCTCGCTGGCAAGTGGCGTGTGTAGCGCGGCAAAATCAGACAACAGATCGACGCTAAAGAACGCAATGACCAAACCAATCCCGCCGCCGGCCAACGATAAAATAATACTCTCGGTTAATACCTGCCGCGCGATGCGTCTGGGATTGGCCCCCAGTGCCTCACGTATGGCGAGCTCTTGCTTGCGACTCGCGGTACGGGCCAGGTTGAGATTGGCGACATTGGCACAGGCGATAAGTAACACCAAGGCGGTAATGCCCATCAACAAATAAAATGTTGGACCTGAATCTTCCGCCATATCAATTTGCATTGGCGTTAGCGTATTCGTTAACCCCTGACTTTCCGGGTAGGCATCCGGGTACGCGGCCACCAGCTGGCCGGCAATGGTATTAAGATCTATACTTGCTGCTGGCAAGCTAACGCCCGACTTTAATTTTCCGTACAGCATTGAAATTGGTTTATCACGCTGACCAATAAACATCTCACTGCCTCGGCCCGGACACGATGATGAGCCGATCCAAATATCATTTTTAAACGGGTAGCAATACCCCAATGATTTGGTGTACCGCGTTATTCATCTGCAAATTCATCCCGACCACATCGGGATTGCTGCCAAATTTTTCTCGCCAATAATGATGTGACAAGATGATCAACGGTTTCGCTCCTGATTCATCTTCTCCCGGTAAAAAGGTCCGTCCCAAAATAGGCCGTATGCTCAGCATTTCAAAAAAAAACCAGCTACCACACCCGCTTCGACATTTGCCGCATCACCATGGCCGAGCAAGGTAAAAGGCATTTGGTGGTACTCAACAAGATGCTCGAGGGTTTCATTTTTATTGATGTAATCCAGCGCCGTCGGCACGGATACCGTTACATCAAAACGATTAATCTTGGGATTGTTGGTTTTCAGTTTAATCAGCTGTTCACCTTCAGCAAACGGCAAAGGTGCCAACAGGACATTATGGACCATGCTAAATATTGCCGCATTGGCGCCAATGCCCAACGCCAGGGTGAGCACAATGAGTGCACACACAGCAGGCGTTTTTATAAAACTGAGAAAGGCAAACTGTATGTCTTCAATTAGCGTTTGCATCGAGGAATTATCCTTTTAATTAATATTTTCATAGGTAGTTTTCATAGATTGTATTTATAAATATTTGGTAATTCTTGTTGTCCTGGCAATTAGCGTAAGCTTAATGTTGCCAGTGTATCGTACCTATTGGTTGATGAGATGATAACACGGTCGCCTTCGTTTAAGAGCGACAACACTTCGATAGTATCTACCGAACTACGGCCAAATTTCACCTGTTTCCGCTCTGCCACCGTTTGCTCTTGATTGAGCACAAACAGACTGCCGGAAGAGAATTCCTGAGTAAATACCGGACGTTTTATCGTTAATACGTCTTCGATATGTTCCAACTCGATAACACCATCAATGCGTAAATCCGGACGTGCACCCACTAATAATTCATCGGTAAAATAAACGTCTACCATCACCACCCCCTCTTTTACCGACGGATTGATTCGTTTTACGACGCCATTGGCAAATTTCCCACCGGCCGACAACAGCACACTTTGCCCCTTGACGACATCTTTGACCTGGCTCTCTTGTACTCGCAATTCTGCTTTTAAGTTATCACGCTCGGCAACACGTGCCAGCACAGTGCCTACTTTAAAGGGCTCACCAACTTGCAAAGCAGCCTCTTGTAAAACGCCTTTCGAGCTGGCCTTCACAAACAGATCGTCGGCAAGTTGCTGTTGTAATCGTAACTGACGTGTTGCCTTGTTAACTCTTGCCTGAGCCGCAACTAATTCAGCTTGTTTATGTGCTGGTATACTTTCCAGTAATTCAGTTTCTAATTGATGCTGAAATTTAAGTTGCTGATCCAATAAGATCGACTCATTGTAATCAATGCTTGATACCGCACCAGTTGCTATTAGCCGCTGATTGGCGGCTCGGCGCAGCTTGGTCATTTCAAAACGAGTTTTGAAGTCAGCAACGACAATTCGTTGTTTCAACGTTGCCTGTTGCCAGCGTTTTTGCAGTGAATGATAGGCCGACTGCAGCACTTCCACTTCCAGTTTCGCCTCATCAACCGCTTGGCTTAATTGGTGATTTTCCAGGACCATAATAATGCTACCTACATCAACTACATCACTGGCTTCAAGTCGTATTTCTTTGACTCGGCCACTAGAGGTTGCCGCCAAAAAATTGGATGCTATCGGCACTAAGGTACCCGAAGTGCGAACTTCACGAGTAAAATCCCCTTTTTCAACGGTGGCAATAACCACTTCGTCACGGGACACCTCAACATCATGACTCAGTGCATTGATACGATCCCAACCGAAGGCCAGTAAGCTAATGCCTACAATAGCTAAGGCCACCTGCCTAAATGGCGTAAATCGTTTTGATTTTTTTCGGGTATCTGTATAACAACTCATTCTCATTCAATTAAAGTGACATTGGTTTTGGTTGATACAACAACGATTAAATATTGGGCAGCCAAAAGATATGGCCGGCCGAATATATGCCAATGCCCATGGCACCAGTGAGAATGAAAATTACGCTTGCCAGAGTATATTGTGCTGCCGGCGCTCCGTTAGCTTTGATGCGGAAATAAATTTCGAGCATGAGCAAAGGGAACAAATAGCCGGCAAAATTCAGTATCAGATCAAAGGGTCCAGTCAGACTACCGTTTGTCCCGGGCGAGGTGCCATCATTGATGAATATCCAGAAGCCGCGGATCACCCGGAAAAACCAAACGCCAGCCACCACTATGAATAAACGCAATGCCCAACGACGATGACCCTTAAGTTGACGGGCCATGGCAAAACGCACCGCCATTATTGCGCACAGGATAATGAGCACACCATCAAGGGATGTTCCTATTTGTCCAATAACGCCACCGATCACGGCTTCGCGGCTCCATATCGAATAAATGGCAGCAACACTGATCACTAGCGAGGTAATAATATAGGCCCGGCCATTCCAGCGATGGAAAACAGGAAACTTGGCACGAAGTTGAGGAATAAGTTGCAGAGGTCCACAGAACGAGATCACACAGGCCAATACAATATGCACTAACACGGCAGCATTGCCAAGCAGATCACCGTCAATGAAGCCATGGATCATTCGATTTGACCAGCCGCCCAATCCCCTTGCACCGCATGTCCTCCGTAAAATACCAAGATGTAATAGGCAAACAGCCACTGCCCCAGAATCGCGGTGGTTAACCAGGTTACGGCACTTACATTTAACATCTTGCTGGCAATATCGATCTCAGCCTTACCTTCTAACTCATAGACACTTGTATTACTCATACTAACTCCTGACGTGTAATTAGGTTCAACGAAGTTGCGCTTAAATTTTTTAGAATGTTTAATTTTTAAAGCAATGCAACTGCGTACAATTCAGGGAGTAATTTAGACGTTTAAAAAGTGTTATCAAAGGCCCAATGTGTGTCAATTATTCGAAAAAATGGTTGTTAGAGGACAGCTTCTGTACCAGAAAATGTGCTAAAACAGGCCAAAAATGCCAATTATGTGTCAATTACGTGTCAATTCTGTTGATTTTTTGCACTACATCTGTAAAAAAGGTGCACATTGCAAGGTTTGCTCAAAGACGGAATTGTTTACTGCTTTTTCGCAATGAAATTTAAGATTGGCAGGTTTAGCGGTGTAGTAAACTAATTTAAAGCGACTTTAATCGACTCAGTATACGCTAAAATTTCTACGACAATTTGTGGGTCTGATTCGATGAGCTTGCCAAAATGTCACTGGCAATTTGAAAGTACTGTTGCGCTGCCAGATAATTTAAACGATGCAATTCACTTTTACCCAGTTCCATATTGAGGGTGATTTTATCAATAATTCGGCGTTGCTCTAATTGCTCAGCAAGGAACAAAATGTAGTCTTGGCTGGCAGCAAGTTCCCCTGATGATGCTGATGTGTTCGGACTGTTATTTATTGCCTTTAATTGCGTTACCGCATTGTGCAACAACTTCCGGTAATGACATGGATCGGCCTTATCTTCGCCGTTAAAGTCACCCAGTGACGGTGCATACCCTACCCAGCATTTTGTCTTAGTTGATGCTGATTTTTCGGCGGTTGAGGTGGATTTAAAGTACCCAAGGGGATTACTCACGGTAAAAAACCAGCCGCCGACAACACAAAGCAAGGTGGCGGCGATTAGTAGCGGGACCTTGCCATTTTTTTGTGTCGTGTATTGATTGATGGTTAGTTTTCTTTGCGCGACGTTCTCAAGTCTTAATAAATCTTTTTGCTCTAAATCATCCTGATCTTTCGTGTGTTGCAAAGACATATCAAAACAATGATGGCGAAATTCCTCATCATTTAAGGCGAGCCATTGCGGCTCCAGGTTAAAAAGTTGTAGAATTTTAGTCACATGTCGGTCGGGTATTACCGGATATCTCGGGTTACCCAAACGATCTCTGCTGGCAAACCAGCGGGTAATAGACGTCGGATCTAAGCCCAAATGGGCAGCAAGTTGTTTGCGTGTTTTGATCTCAGGATTCAAACCACTGCGCAAAAGGGTATTGAGTTTAGCTCTATCAATTTTCACAAAAAAATGCCGATGGTGTTCACATCGCTATAGTTAATGCGGTTCTGTTCTTAGTATCAGAAGTATATACCAGTCGCCATTCAAAGTGCAGTTCATAACGCTGCATAAATCACTTTTAAACCCATCGAAGAAGCGCTTGAGCAATCCCACTTCTTCGTTGCATCTATTTGTAAGGGAATAACCATTACTGTATAGATGCGCCTTGAATTGGAATCGCTCAAGCGCTCTGAAACCTGCATCTTGAATGGCGACGGGTATATAGTTAATTAAGGTTGGGCGAAAGCGCATTTAATTTACTTATACTCTTCACTAACCCAGTGGTCCAACAGGTTTCTGGCTATCGCAACCCTAGCCGGCAACAGGAAATGTTTATCATTGTCACCAGCAAGCACGTCTTTTACCTCAGACTTGCTGACCAAATTGCCTCTGCCAACTCGTTATGATCTATGTTCAAGCTGTCATCTTGCGCTTCGATATGCACACCTATCATCAGATTGGACGGAAATGGCCAAGGCTGATCCAACAAGTAGGTCGCCTTACCCCCCTTAACCCCCGCTTCTTCCCATAACTCTCTAAGAGCCGCCTGTTCTATGGTTTCACCCGGTTCCATAAATCCCGCCAAACAGGAAAAGTGCCGTTCAACAAAGTTATGCCCTCTGCCCAGCAAGCAGTTATCGCCGTACGTCACCAACATGATCACCACAGGGTCGGTGCGGGGATAGTGTTCGGCAGCACAGTTTGGGCAATCCCGTCGCCAACCACCATGGGCCACCACGCTCTGAGTACCGCAACGGGCGCAAAAGGCGTGGCTTTGATGCCAGCATAACAGGCTATTGGCCTCAGCCAGCATCCCCAGATCTTTATCAGCCAGCATTTTATCTAAAACAAGCGCCCGCAACGGTAGCAACTCATAGCCTTCGGCCAGTTCTGCCGGTACTGCAAGACTGAAATAGTGATGCTGGTCTTTGCCGCCAAGAAACACACACAAGCTATCATTGAGAATGGTGTCTGAAAATTCAGTGGCGGAAAAAACACGATTGCTTTGTTTTATTGAGCAAAACCTTACCCTGGGATATCAATAGATACTGGTCGCTACTGTGATTTTTGCCGGTCAATCGAGCTGCTTCAATACCGTCACGCAAGTGGTCCATTCGGTCCATTCGGTCCAGTGAGTTCAGGCTAAAAACCGGTTGGCTGTCAATGGCATTCATTGTTGTCGTCCTTTATCGATTGGTTAAGTTGCGTTGCCCATTGCTCGGAAAATTGACTAAAAGGTAGCAATAACGCGGCCAGCTGTTGCCCCAGGCCTGTCGGTTGATAACCGTCAGGCGTATTTTCAACCAACAGCCCCAGGCGTAATTCTTTGATCCTGGAATTTAATACGGCCGGTGAAATAGACTCGCAACGCAATTGCAATTCACGAAAAGTGCAACTGCCGCCCTGGCACAACTGCCACAAAACCCCCATGGACCAGGGACGGCCCAGTAAATCGAACAACGCCATGGTCGGTTTGCCGGTTTTTGAACCGCGGACAGGTTTGCCCGGATACGGAAAATTGCTCATTCGATCCCCTTTGCTATGTTTTACATAGCAAAGGGTACTCCATTGTCTGGATGATTGCTATGTTTTTGATAGTGATGACTGGGGAGCCTGTAGACTAGATTAGGCGTGCGGGTTTTCTTTAATCCAACATTCAGAAATCAGTCGAGTGGTAAGACGGCACTGCCGACATTATCTTATTAGTCATAGTTATGTTGGCAATGCACAAATATGACTAATATCATCCGGCTTAAATATTTTAATTATGCTGTTGCAGTGTCGCTGTGATCAACCCAGATCCAATAAGTGTAGAGCCTGACGACTTCACGAATCGACCTTTTACTTAAACGCGCTTTGTTTTTTTTGCCAGCGATTTGAGCCCCTCGATCGGCGGCTCAACTGGATTTGAATTTGTGTTAATTTCGTTGATGATTTTTTAAACGCTTTCGGGGTTTTAACGTACCTCCCGTTTGAGCCAACGACCGTGTGTTGGCTATTAATGTCATAACCAACAATCGACGACAAGAGCCGCTTCGCGGGCTTATCTTCAAATTAGGGTGCGTGCCCCGTTAAGTATGATCCATACGAAAGTCATGATGTAAATTTTGCCAATGTGCTTTCAACGTTTGTTGATGTAATTCATCCATAGGCAATTCGGTTAACATCGGCAACCAATGAGCTCTGGCAAGCTCAAGTGTCTCTTCAAGATGAACTTTTATTGCTTGCCAAGGGACTCCAATTCGTTTTGCCCATGCTTCAAATGACGCCATCTCCGCTTGATACCAGTTTTTGTTTTTCGCCATATTAAGAGCGAACTCTTGCTCTCCCTCTACATAGGGTATCGTCGATACAATATCATAGGCTGGTGACAACATCGGTCTTTTACCATCTGGATATATTAGTGACCAATTTTTTAAATGGGCATCGCCATTTGCCAATAGGATATTTACCAATAATCGCCTTGCCATTTGTTGAACATCTTTCAAACCTTGTGAACCAAATTGGTAAATAGCATTAGCAATTTGCTCGTAATTAAACTTTTTATATTTCTCATGAGCGTAGACTTGGAACACTTGCGCAAAGTCTTCTGTATGAACTCGTTGACCTTCTTGTCGATCAAAGCGCTTGATTGCATAAGCATGAATTTCATTAGGAAGCTGTATATCCGGCAGATTATCCAATCTCGTCAATTCAACCAACTTGATCTGAGGAATATCAACCCCTACAACTTCAGCTAATCTCATGACGGTGTATTCATTGTAAGGAACAAACTTATGTAAGGTTGATGGTGTTTTGATAATCCAACTATCACGATTGTCATCTTGACCAATATTGAATCGACCATCTTTGTTCTTCACTGAAGAAAACTTCATTTGTACACCTGCCAGAGAGAATTTATCTTGGCTGTGTTCAACATCTAGCTGAATAGCTTCGACTTGTTCTCGGTGATCAAGTGCCCATTTAGGAACATTGCCAGCAGATATAGGCTCAGCCAGTAAAGCACCAGGTAAGTTCTTTCCCATATGCGCCATTAAAGGAAATTCATTATCAACATGCACTTTAAGCGAGTGAGCCATCCAGTCACGTAGTGCAGCTTCTGGCAGTAAATTTGAAAGCACTGGAGCTAGCCTTTGAGAGCTTATCAATGGTTGTGATACATATTGTTCATTGGCGAGTTGTGTCATCGTAAAGGTTTGACGTTCAGTCTTTGTCAACGCCGCATAATAAGGCGAAAATACGAAAATATTTTTCCCGCCAGAATAATGAGTAAGTACCCCAATTTCTTGCCCGTTTAGTGATAGCCTAAGTCCTTCAACACTTTCCGTTCTTTTATTAGCTGCCATTACTAATCCTCAAGGTGCTTATGCTTGCTCGACCAAAAATTATCATCTATTGAAGGTGACTCAACATTCTGGCTTTGTGTTATTTGGTCAGGATCAGTGATTGATAATTCAAGTCCTAGTCCAGCTAATAAACGCAGCAAAGTAGAGACTTTTAAGTCCTGACCTGATTCAATGCGTTGATATTGTTGTTGTGACATACCAATAAGCATGCGCATATCTTTTTGCGAGAGGTTTCTCTTTTTGCGTGCTGCAATGAGTAACTCAGCAAGTGCTTCAACTGTCTTCATAAAAACAACTCAAATGATGTATTAAATACAAAATACAACCTTTATGTTGTAAAAACAAGATATACAACAATTAAGTTGTAAATTGCACGGAATACAACTTAACTATTATTTCTTTTAGCTTATAGTGAAGTTGGCGGCAAGCTTGATCTGACTTTAAAAGTTGGAAGTCTTCTGACATGGCGGTTCAAGCGGCACGGTATTCATTAGCTCAAATCAAATAATCACTACGGATGTAAATCTAAATAGCTTTGAGTCACTAGTTGTAGTCGCTCTTTTTCACTTTTAGAAATAAAGCTTGCCTCAATGGCATTAAAGGTAAATTGAGCAATCTCAGCCTTATCCATCGGGTGAGCGTTGGCCACCGCGAAAAAGTTATCCACCATATAACCACCAAAGTAGGCGGGATCGTCAGAGTTAATCGTGACGCATAACCCCTGTCGCAGCAATTCGACGATGTTGTGTTGCGCCATGGTGTCAAATACTTTGAGTTTGACATTGGACAGTGGGCACACGGTGAGAGGGATGCGTTTGCTGGCCAATTGTTTGACTAGCTCTGCATCTTCTGAGCAGCGCACGCCATGATCGATGCGTGTGATTTGCAGTAAGTTCAAGGCCTCACGGATATTGCTTGCTTGTCCTTCTTCACCGGCATGGGCAACCGTTAAGAAGCCCAGATTTATCGCCTGTTTAAATACTCTCTCAAACTTTGCCGCTGGGTGGCCAATTTCGCTTGAGTCCAGGCCAACTGCGACAATTTTATCTCGATGCGGTTGCGCTTGCTGCAAGCTTTTAAACGCAGAGTCTTCGTCCAGATGGCGTAAGAAACACATGATTAATTTACTACTGATGCCTAGCTCAGTGTTACCTTGCTCCAGTGCCCGATGAATACCATTAACCACGGTTTCAAAACTAATGCCACGTGCTGTGTGTGTTTGTGGGTCAAAAAACACTTCCGTATGCAGAACATTGTCAGCCTGACAACGCAGTAAATAGGCCCAGGTCAAGTCAAAGAAATCTTGTTCATTGATGAGTACGTTCGCGCCCTGGAAGTAAATATCGAGAAATGACTGCAGATTGTGGAAACTGTATGCATCCCTGACCTGGCTAATTGAATTGAACGGGATATCAATATGGTTACGCTTTGCCAGCTCAAACATAAGCTCAGGTTCAAGCGTTCCTTCAAGATGAAGATGCAGTTCGACTTTAGGCAAAAACTGGATAAATTCTTCCATCACTAAGCTCTCAATAAATTTGAATTTACCTAATACCAAGTTGATTAAATATCGGCTCATTTTTAATCAACTTGATATAACCTTTTCTGCAGAGAAAAAGCTTAGGTATACAAAGAGTTTAGCGCATATGCGCTAAACTCTTCGAAATCAGGGTTTATTGTTTTAACGCATCCATTGGTGGGATAGAACTGGCTCGCCATGCTGGCAATAAACAAGCTAATGTTGAGATTACCAATAAACTTGTTACCGCTGCCACATAGATAGCAAGATCAAAGGCGCTAATATCGAATAACTGGGTACTCAACCAATCTCCGCTAATATAAGCACCGGCTATGCCGATAATTAAACCAATAACGGTTAATTTTATGCCATAAGACAGGATCAAGGTAATTACTTTGATTTTATCGGCACCAATCGCCATTCGAATACCTATCTCTCTGGTACGCAGATTGACCATATAGCTCATCACACCACTCACCCCACTGATAGTGATAACCAAGGCAATCGCAGAAAACAACGCCAATAATTGCGCTAAAAACCTTTGCAGGGCGACAGAGTTGTCGGTTGCTTGTTGCAGGGTTTCGAATTTAGATATCGGCTGACGGTTATCTAAGCGGGCAATAATGTCTTTAAAATCCTGAGCAAAGGTCGCATTAGCATTGCCATCATGTTTAGCCAATATTGCGATATGAGGGCTCGGTGTTTGTGCCATGGCCAGATAAATTTGAAAACTTGGCTCAACCGCGGCGCCTGCTTCACGAATGTTTTCAACTACGCCGATAATTGTCAGCCAGGTTTCGCCTTGATCTAACGATATCGTATGGTTTATCGCAGTTTCATTCGGCCACCATTTTTGGGCTAATTTGTTGTTAATAATTGCGACGTTAGACCCTTTATCGTCATCAGCAGCACTGAAGGCTCTGCCTTGCAGCAAGTTACTGTCAATGGTATCAAAATAATCGTCGGTTATCGGGCGAAGGAATGTATCAGGCAACACATCGTCAGGGTTAAAGTCTCTGTCATCCAGCTGTATTGCTTGGCGAATACCATTAAAGTTGGCGGCAACGGTATCATTAGGGTAAGTCATGCCAAGGGCTGATCCGCTGACATAAGGCAGTTTTCGAACTTCTTGCAGAATTTTCTGTGAAATTTGCCATCTTTGTTGGCCGTTGTTGTATACCGTCCAGTTTAAATCGACCTGGGCAATATCAATGTTATTTGCGCTAAAACCGACATCAACATGTTGCAAATTATTCAGGCTCTTAATCGTTAAACCTGCCGCGTTCAATAAGGTTAACGACAAGGCAAACTGGCCAATCAACAATGAATTCCTTAAAAATCCGTGATCGGTAGAGTAAGACGATTTACCCCCTTCTTTTAGCGAGCTGACCAAATTGATTTTGCTAAAGCTTGGCACTATGCCGGCGATTATGCCTGAAATGGTGGAAATGGCTAACGCAAATAACATGACCGTGCTATCGATGCTAATTTCACTCGCCAGTGAGCTGAAATTGGCGGCAAACCCTTTGAGATAGCCCCAAAAATGCAAGTATTAACCCTAAGCCACCGCCCAGCAAGGATAGCAATAAACTTTCGGTTAACAGTAATTGGGCTAATCTTGCCTTACTCGCGCCTAAAGATGAACGTACCGCAAATTCACGTTTTCGTTTGGAGTGTTGTGACAAGGTTAAGTTAGCGACATTGGCTGAGGCAATTAAAAAAAGTAATAACGTGGTGGCTAATAACGTATATAAATAAGGTCGGCTACCCTTTACCAATTCTTCATGTAATGATAACGCTGTGGCACTAATATCCGCATTTTCCGCGTAAGCCTCTGGATAAGAACCGCTTAAGCGTTTCGCTATGGTTGCAACTTCGGTGTTTACATCATGCAAGCTATAGTCTGGCTTGATTTTAGCAAAACTCGACATCATCCGCATGCCTCTATTTGACAGTGCATTTTCTGAGCTACGCCACGGACACGAAGGGATCGCCATATAAACATCATTAACATCCGGAAATTGTGGAAAATGAGGTAATACACCAATGATTTTATGGCTGCGGTTATTAAACTCTACGCTCTGCTCA
>MAAC01016835.1_pt1 | contig 17041 bp, 16 predicted proteins | sample 1115981 | NCBI WGS metagenome assembly MAAC01 (sample SAMN04961126, study PRJNA320927) | seawater metagenome | isolation source: sample BD02T64 sea water enriched with oil for 64 days | place: USA:Gulf of Mexico | collected 2013-07-27 | reverse complement strand
AGATTTCCTTTCCTTGATATTCGTGTAAATTCATTTTTAAGAATGTTTTTTAACGCCACAAAAATACAAATTCAATTTAGAATACATACGGAAAAACGATAAAATAAAACACAATTAATATTTCTTAAAAAATTAAGAAATAGGAAAAAGAAATTAACACCATTTTATGATAATTCCGTTTGAACATAAATACTTTAGCGTTTGGAAACTAATTAATTTAATACAATGATAAAAAGCTCAAAACTACTGTTTTGTATTTGCCTTTTTGCAACGACTTGTCTTTACTCTCAAAGCGTAAAAAAAACGTTAAACATCCAAAGAAACACAGGTAAAACACCAAAAATAGATGGCCTTTTAACTGATGACACTTGGAAAAGTGTAGCAATTGCAAAAGATTTTGTAATGCTGCAACCCAATAATGGTGAGGAAGAATTAAACTCACATAAAACAGAGGTAAAGGTTATTTATGATGACGAAGCTATTTACATCAGTGCAATGATGTATGATCCAGACCCGTCAAAAATTGCCATGGAATTTACAAATAGAGATAATTTTGGTCAGACAGATTTTTTCCTAATCACCTTAAATCCAAATAATGATGGATTGAACGCTACAGAATTCATTGTAATGAGTACAGGTACTCAAGCAGATGCAACCGTATCTAATGGTAGAGAAGATTTTAATTGGAGTGCTGTTTGGAAAAGTGCTGTAAAAATGCACGATAATGGATGGTCGGTAGAAATGAAGATTCCTTATGCAGCTTTGCGTTTTTCAAACCAAGAAGTACAAACTTGGGGAATTAATTTTCACAGAAAAATGATCCATCAAAATTCTCAGTATACTTGGAATCACATTGACAATACAAAAGGGATTTGGACGCAATACGATGGAGTTCTTGAGGGCATTAAAAACATCAATCCTCCTACTCGTTTAAGCTTTTACCCATACGCTTCAACAACAGTAAGCAGTTATAATGGAGCTACAGAAAATAGTCATAATTTAGGAATGGATCTTAAATATGGAATTACAGAGAATTTCACATTAGACTTAACATTAATTCCAGATTTTGGGCAAACAGCTTTTGATAATATCACTTTAAATTTAGGTCCTTTTGAGCAGCGTTTTTCAGAGCAAAGACAGTTTTTTACTGAAGGAACTGAATTGTTTAATAAAGGGAGGCTGTTCTATTCTCGTAGAATTGGAAACAGACCTGTTGGATATTATGCTGCTGATGACAATTTAGGGGCCAATGAAGAAGTAACATACAATCCAGAAAAAGTAAACATGCTAAATGCTGTAAAGATTTCTGGTAGAACAAAAGGTGGTTTAGGTGTTGGATTCTTCAATGCAATTACAGACGAAACAACAGCAACTATTAAAAAAACAATCACGCAAGGAACTTCTACAACAGAAGAGTTTTATCAAAAGATAACTGAGCCTTTTGCCAATTATAATGTACTGGTTTTAGACCAACAATTTAACCAAAACTCTTCGGTAACATTCATAAACACGAATGTTATGAGAGAAGGAGAATTTAGAGATGCTAACGTTACAGGTTTGTTATACCATCTTACAACTCCAACAAACTCCTATTTTATTGATGGCCATTTAAAAGCTAGTAAAATTAATGAAGGTGGTACTAAAGAAACTGGATATAGTTTTGATACAAGTATTGCTAAAATTTCTGGCAACTGGCAAGGTGAATTGGGATATAATTTTCAAGACGACAAGTTCAATATTAACGATATTGGTTTTCAAAGAAGAAATAACAACCAAACTATTTATAGCATGATGAGCTATAGAATCTTAAAACCCGTTGGAAACTTCAACAATTTTATGGTCAACTTTAGAATGTTTAATAGTTTCTTACACACTCCAGGAGTTTATACGGGTAACTTTTATAGGTTAGGTTTTTTTGCAAATACAAAAAAGCGTTTTTCTTTTGGATTTAATGTAAAAGGAAAATTAGGAAAGCAAAAAGATTTCTTTGAACCAAGAAGAGCAATTTCTGAACAACGCTATCTTGAAAGAAATTCTGAAATGGCATTTGATGGATTTATCTCTACAGATTTTAGAAAGAAGTTTGCATTTGATTTAAAAGGAGACTATAGAAAAGTTTTTGGAACAGATCAAACAAGAGCTGGTTTTGAATTTGGTCCAAGATATCGTTTTAGTAATAAAATGTCTTTAGTTTATAGATTTAGATTCAACACAAATAAAAATGCTATTGGATATGTAAACGATGATAATAATGATATTATTATGGGAAAAAGAGAATCAGATTCATACGAAAATAGTTTAACAAGTAAATATAGCTTTAGCACTAAATCATCTTTATCCCTCTCTTTTAGACACTACTGGCAAACAGTAACATATAAAAATCAATTCTACAACTTAAACGCAGAAGGAACCTTAGACAATCATTCTTACACAGGAGATCATGATGTTAATTATAATAGCTGGAACTTGGATGTAAACTATTTATGGCAATTTGCTCCAGGAAGTCAGTTAATAGCGTTTTACAGAAACTCTATTTTTAACGCCAATGACAGGTCTGATTTAGATTTTGTTAATAATTTAGATGATTTATTTAATCAACCAGCATTACATACCTTCTCTTTAAAATTTGTGTATTTTATCGATTACAATAAGATTAAAAACGTTTTCAATATTTAAAAATTATTGTAAACATTTAAAAAAAGCTTCAGCATTTTATGTTGAAGCTTTTTTTTATGCACTTCAATACACAGATCTAACAGTTCACTACTTTTCGTTTTATTTTACCTTCAAACATCAATAGTTTTGAAGCGTAAAATCATTTTAAGATTTAATTAACATATGAAAATGTGACACTTTAAATTTTCGGATGTCTTTATGTTATCAATCAAAAACTAATACTAAATTCAAAATGTTCTCAAGACCTCAAATTCTTACAATTTTACTTGTGTTTACTGTTCAATTTTCTTTTTCTCAATTAAATTCAAGTAGAAAAAAAATACCTGCAACCAGAGTTACTACCCCTCCAAAAATTGACGGTGTATTAGATGATGCTGCATGGAAAAATATCCCAATTGCAAAAGACTTTGTAATGATGCGTCCAGATAATGGAACCGCAGAACCAAATTCTCATAAAACCGAAGTAAAACTTATTTATGATGATGATGCAATCTATATTAGTGCATTAATGTATGCTCCAGACCCTACAAAAATACCTGCCGAATTTACAAATAGAGACAACTTTGGAAATGCTGATTTCTTTTTAGTTACCATTAACCCAAATGATGATGGACAAAATCCTTTTGAATTTGTAGTAAGTAGCGCTGGATCACAAGCAGATTCTAAAGTTTCTAATGGCCAGGAAGACTTTAACTGGAGTGCTGTTTGGGAAAGTGGCTTTAAAATAACGGACAAAGGTTGGACAGTAGAAATGAAAATTCCATATAGAGCATTACGTTTCTCTAATCAACCTGTGCAATCTTGGGGCATAAATTTCCACAGAAGAGTACAGAATACCAATGCACAGTTTACGTGGAATCACATTGACAATACGCAAGGAAATTGGACTCAATACGATGGGGTATTTGAAGATTTTAAAAATATTAAACCACCAACAAGATTAGCTTTCTATCCATATGCATCTACAACATCTGTTAGTTTTAACGGAGAAAGTGAATTTAGTTGGAGTGCCGGAATGGATGTAAAATATGGTATTACAGAAAACTTCACATTAGATGCCACTTTAATTCCTGATTTTGGACAAACAGCTTTTGATAATGTCACCTTAAATCTTGGACCTTTTGAGCAACAATTTGATGAACAAAGACAATTCTTTACTGAGGGAACTGAATTATTTACAAAAGGACGGTTATTCTATTCACGTAGAATTGGTGGATCACCAATAAAATCTGCAACTGCTGGTGCTGATGAAACAGTAATAAATGAACCAGGAAAAGTGAAAATGCTAAATGCTATAAAGGTTTCTGGTAGAACAAAAAAAGGGTTGGGTATTGGTATATTTAACGCGATTACAGATAAAACTGAAGCAATCATTCAAAACAACACCACAAAAGACACTCGAAAAGAACTTACAAACCCTGTCTCAAATTATAACATTTTAGTTTTAGATCAACAGTTTAATCAAAACTCTTCTGTTACATTAATCAATACAAATGTTACTCGTGTTGGAGATTTTAGAGATGCAAATGCTACTGGGTTATTATGGCATTTAGAAGACAAAAAAAGTAACTATAATATTGATGGCTCATTTAAAATCACCAAAATATCTGATGATGTTAGCAATCCTAACACAGGAAAAGCTTTTGATTTAAGTGTTGGAAAACAATCTGGAAAATGGCGAGGAGAAATTGGATATAATTTTGAAGATAAAGACTACAACCCAAATGATTTAGGAATCTTATTTAGCAATAATGAACAAGCCGTATATGGATTTCTTGCCTACAGACTCTTAAAGCCAAAAGGCCTTTTCAATAGTGCCGGAATTAATTTAAACTACAACGTTAATTTTCTACACACTCCTGGAACTTATACAGGAACAGATATTAGCATGTCTTTTTGGTCAAACACAAAAAGCAGACATAATTTTGGAGGAAACATAAACTTTAGTACAAAAGGAAAAGATTTTAATGAACCAAGACAAGGTACAACGAGTGGTATCTATTTTCAAAAACCAATGCGTTTAAATGTGAATCATTGGGGAGGAACAGACAACACTAAAAAACTTTCTTTAAGATACTTTATGTATTACTCATACTTTAAAAACAATCCTAAAAATGGGTATGGTTTTAATGTTCGTCCTAACTATCGATTCAACAACCAGTTTTCTATGCAATATGGTTTTGATTATGGACAGAGCAACAATGATCAAGGATATGTAAACTCAAGTGGAAATGACATTATCTTCGGACAAAGAGATCGCACCTCTTATGAAAACTCTGTCTCAGGTAGATATAATTTCAGTACTAAGTCTACTTTATCTATGTCTTTTAGGCACAATTGGACGACTGTTCCTTATGATAGTCAATTTTTAAAACTTGACACCTCTAATGGATTATTAGAAAACAGTACTTACACAGGAGACCATAATGTAAACTTTAACAGCTGGAATTTAGATGTAAACTACATTTGGCAATTTGCTCCAGGTAGCCAGTTAATTGCTTTTTACAGACATTCAATTTTTAGTTATAATGACCAAGCACATTTAAACTTCTTCGATAATTTAAATAAATTATTTGAGCAACCTAATCAGCATACCTTTTCTTTAAGAATGGTCTATTTTATAGATTACAACAAACTTAAAAACATATTTTAAATTCCATTAAATATATTTTTAAAGACCTTGATAGCTAAACCTTCAAGGTCTTTTGTTTTTATATAGCATTATTTTTAATACATTCGCTTTACTGATATTAAACGATGATAAAAGCTAAAAATATTTATAAATCTTTTGGAAATGTAAAGGTTTTAAAAGGAGTAAATCTTCATATAAAGAAAGGTGAAATAGTTGCGATAGTCGGTCCTTCTGGAGCCGGAAAAACAACACTTTTACAAATTCTAGGAACCTTAGATAGACCAGAAAAGAATACTGATTTTGAACTCGCTTTAAACAACACTTCTTTAAACGGAATTTCTGATAAAGAAATATCTAAGTTTAGAAATCAACACATCGGATTCATTTTTCAATTTCATCAGTTATTACCTGAGTTTACAGCATTAGAAAATGTTTGTATCCCTGCATTTATTGCTAAAAAAGAAAAAAAAGAAACGGAAGAAAAAGCCAAGGAAGTCCTAAATTTTTTAGGTCTAGAAGACAGATACCATCATAAACCTAATCAACTATCTGGAGGAGAGCAGCAACGTGTTGCGGTTGCAAGAGCATTAATAAATAGTCCTTCAGTTATTTTGGCTGATGAACCAAGTGGTAATTTAGATTCCGCTTCTGCAAAAAAATTACACGAGTTGTTTTTCGAATTAAGAGATAAATTTGGACAAACCTTTGTTTTAGTTACACACAATGAAGAATTGGCCGACATGGCAGATAGGAAACTAACGATGAAAGACGGAGTTATTGTATGATAGAAACAATAAACGAGCTCTTTGAATTTATAAAAAATCCAGTTTTAGGAAAGGACGAAAACACAAAGTTCATATATCGTTTAAAAAAGTTTTTTTCAATATTTATAATTAGCTTAATTACCTCTTTTTTTTTTACGATGCTTATTTCATTACTAGAAGAAAGCGGGTTTATATCTACAGATAAACATTCTGTAGAAGATCTTTTTAAAAAATTAACTGCACTACAGTTTTTTATTTTTGCTGTAGTTATAGCTCCCTTATTAGAAGAAACTATATTCAGAGCCCCATTAACACTCTTTAAAAAGAAAAAAGCATTCAAAATTTCTTTTTATGCATTTGCTATTGCATTTGGTTTTATTCATATTACTAATTACGAAATCACGAAGAACATACTTTTGTTTTCACCATTGCTAATTGCACCACAAATCTTTGCTGGATTCTATTTTGGTTTTATACGCGTAAAGTTCGGGTTAGTATGGTCAATAGCTTTACACGCAACTTATAACGGGTTTCTATTCTCTTTATTTATACTTATAAAAGATGCCATTACACAAAGCTGATTTAAAAGAATTCTTAGACCAAAAAGTTGTTACCTATAACAACCCTAAATTTATTGATTCAGATCCAATTCAGATTCCTCATCAGTTTACTAAGAAAGAAGATATAGAAATTGCTGGTTTTCTAACCGCAACCATTGCTTGGGGCAAGCGTAAAATGATTATCAATAACGCTAAGAAACTAATGGAGCTCTTAGATAATTCGCCCTATGATTTCATTCTAAATCACCAGGAATCAGATTTAGACCGATTCAATACTTTTGTCCATCGTACTTTTAATTCTATTGACACAATACAGTTCATCACGTCATTAAACCACATTTACACAACATATGGCGGCTTAGAGGATATACTTGCAATAAAAGACAACAGCAACAACTATAAAACAGCCATTTCTAAGTTTAAGCAAACCTTTTTCGAAGTGCCACATCAAGCAAGAACTCAAAAGCATGTTTCTGACCCCTTAAAAGGTTCAGCTGCAAAAAGAATCAATATGTATTTACGTTGGATGGTAAGAAATGATACTTGTGGAGTAGATTTTGGAATCTGGAAAACACATAAGCCAGCACATTTATCCTGTCCGTTAGATGTTCATTCTGGAAATGTTGCTCGAAAACTTGGACTTATACATAGAAAACAAAACGATTGGAAAGCCTTAAATGAGCTAGATATAAATTTACGAAACTTAGATAAAAACGACCCTAGCAAATATGATTTTGCTTTATTTGGTTTGGGTGTTTTTGAAAAATTTTAATCATTGAAATAAATGCAATACTTTAACTATATTTGAAAGTTAATAAAACGATATGCAATTTAAACATCCAGAATTTTTATACTTTTTAGGCTTCTTATTGATTCCTATTTTGGTGCATTTATTCCAATTGCAGCGCTTTAAAAAAACACCTTTTACCAATGTTGCATTACTACAAAAATTAGTACTTCAAACACGTAAAAGCTCCAAACTTAAAAAGTGGCTAATTTTAGCCTTTAGACTGCTTCTTTTTACTGCAATTATCATAGCTTTTTCACAACCTTATTTTAGCAATCAAAAAACGGAATTAACGCAACACAACTTTATCTATTTAGACAATTCTTTTAGTTTAGATACAGATGGAGAAAAAGGTAATTTATTACAAAACTCGATAAAAGAGATTATAGAAAACACTTCTAATAAAGAATCGTACAGCTTATTAACAAATACAAATTTTCATAAAAAAATTAGTTCAAGTGAGTTAAAAAACATACTTTTAAGAACTACTACAACAGTAAAAAGCAAAACATTAGAAGAAGTTTTATTAAAAATAAAAACCCAAAACAAAGAAGAAACAAACACTTTAACTAAAAGTATTTTAATTTCTGATTTTCAAAAAGATACAGAAATAAAAACAAGCAATGTTACAAATGTAACATCCTCAATTTCGTTTATAAAAGTCCTTAACACTCAAAAAAGCAATCTTTCAATTGACAGTCTTTTTATAACCAACCAAGGTAATAGTAATTTTTCACTAAATGTTATCCTAAAAAATCAAGGCACTGCAAAAAGTAATGTTCCGATTGCTTTGTATAATGATTCAAGTATTTTCGCCAAACAAACTTTTTCTATTGAAGAAAACAAAGAGAAAACGATCTCATTCCCTATTCAAAATCGAACAACCTTTAAAGGCAAAATATCACTAGATTACACGGATGCTTTTGACTTTGACAACCGTTACTTTTTTACGTTAAATTCAACTAAAAAGATCAATGTTTTTTCAATTGGAACAACCCATGATTTCCTGAAGAAAATCTACACTAATAACGAGTTCAATTTTAGCTCAAGTTCTATTCAAAATATCAACTATAATTTATTAGAAAAACAAGAACTAATTATCTTAAATGAGTTGAATGAAATTCCGAACGCACTAATTACTTTTTTACAAAAACATTTAAAAGAGGACAACAGTTTAGTCATTATTCCAAGTCAAAAAATAAATATAAATTCTTACAATTCGTTTTTCAAAAAAATAAAAACAGGAAACATTCAACACTTAAAAAAGGACTCATTACGAATTACAAATATCAATTTTAAAAACCCCTTTTATAAAAACGTTTTTTCTAAAGAAATTAAAAGCTTTCAGTTTCCTATTGTAAAAAGCCACTACCAAAGTAATTTTAAACAGACGGCCTCACTTGTTCGTTTCGAAAATCAAAAAAGCTTTATTAGCACTTTATTTTCAAGTAAAGGAAACCTATATTGGAGTGCTAGCTCTTTAAATAGCCAAAATAGCAACTTTATAAATTCCCCATTAATTGTTCCCATATTTTACAACTTCGGAAAATTAAGTGCCAAACTTCCAAAACCTAGCTATACAATTGGGAAATCGAATTTGATTGATGTTTTTGTTACTCTAGACAAGAACCAAGTATTAGCGATTAAAAACAATACTGATTCTTTTATACCACTGCAACAAGCACACAGCTCTAAAATTACATTAGAGACCTCTGAGCAACCAAGCGCCAATGGCTTCTTTGACATAACACACAACAACAAGATTATACATACACTGGCTTTTAACTATGACAACAAAGAAAGTTCTTTGCAATTCTTAAACATCAAAGAACTCATAAAAGGGCAAAAAAACTTAACCTATTCAGAGTCTGTAGCAGATGTTTTTCAAGGCATTAAAGAAAAAAATAAAGTTACTTGGCTTTTGATCTTTGAAATATTGATTTTAAAATTCTTCAAACCATGAGTACGCTAATAAAGTCAGCTACTATAATAGACGCTAGCAGTCAATTCAATAATCAAAAAAAAGACATTTTAATTACCGATGGCGTAATTAAAAAAATCGAAAATTCAATTCCAACTAAACCAAATTACACTGTTGTAGCACTAGATAACTTACATGTTTCTTGTGGATGGTTTGATACAAGTGTCTCTTTTGGAGAACCAGGTTTTGAAGAAAGAGAAAACATCTTAAACGGATTAAATACTGCAGCAAAAAGCGGATTTACTGCTGTAGCCGTAAACTCAAACGCACATCCAGTTGTCGACAATAAGTCTGCCGTTGAATTCTTAATCAACAAATCAAACGGACATGCCACTAAACTATTTCCAATAGCGTCTTTAACACAGAAAAGTGAAGGAAAGGAAATGGCAGAATTGTACGACATGCAACAATCTGGCGCTATCGCATTTGGAGATTACAACAAACCATTAGAAAATGACAACTTAATGAAAGTTGCATTGCTATACGCTCAAAATTTTAATGGATTGGTATTAAGCTTTCCTAAAAACCTTACAATTGCTGGTGAAGGGTTGGCTAACGAAGGTATTAACAGCACCAAATTAGGCCTGAAAGGAATTCCTGCTTTAGCAGAACATTTACAAATAGTAAGAGATTTATTTCTACTTGAATATACTGGAGGGAACTTACACATTCCCACAATTTCTACCGAAAAATCTGTCGCTTTAATAAAAGATGCAAAAAAGAAAGGATTGCAAGTTACATGTAGTGTTAGTGCGCACCACTTAACACTAACCGATGGTGAGTTATCAAATTTTAATGGAAACCTAAAGGTAACGCCACCACTACGTACAGAAAAAGACTGTAAAGCATTGATAAAAGCTGTAAAAAGCGGAATTATTGACGTTATTACATCAGATCACAATCCTATTGATATTGAGAATAAAAAAGTAGAATTTAGTTCCGCTAAAAACGGAACAATCGGTTTAGAAAGTTTGTTTGGAGCAATTAACACCAAACTAAGCTTAACTGAAAGTATCGCTTGTATCACTTCAAAACCTAGAGCCGTTTTTAAACTAGAAACATCCAACATTGAAACTGGCCAGAAAGCAGATATCACCTTCTTTAATCCAGAAACGCCCTATACTTTCTCAAAGGAAAACATTTTATCTACGTCTAAAAACTCTGCTTTTTTAGGAAAAAACTTAAAAGGAAAAGCCTACGGAATTTTCGCTAACAACCAATTGGTTATCAATTAATTTATGAATTCAGAATTACACTATATTGTCCGTCAACCAAAAACAGGACAAGAAAACCCACCTTTATTAATTTTACTGCATGGCTACGGAAGCAATGAAGAAGACTTGTTTTCTTTTGCTTCAGAATTACCAGACGAACTTTTAATAGTGAGCGCTAGAGCTCCTTACGATATGAATTTTGGAGGTTTTGCTTGGTATGCAATTACGCTAGATGCAAATGACGAGAAGTTCTCTGACTTAGATGAAGCTAGAAAATCGCTAACAAAGATTGCGTCGTTTATTGATTATATAAAAGCGACATACAAAACAGCTCCAAACAATACTTTTTTACTTGGATTTAGTCAAGGGGCCATTTTAAGCTACGCACTGAGTTTAAACTACCCAAACATGGTAAATCATGTAATTGCTTTAAGTGGATATATTAATGATGAATTAGTTCCTGAAAATGTTTCTAATCTTAATATTACCACAGATTATTACATCTCTCATGGGACAGTTGATCAAGTTTTACCTGTAGAACTGGCTCAGAAAGCTCCTGAATATTTAACTACAAATAAGTTGCAGAATGTATATTCAGAATACCCTGTTGGACACGGAGTAGCACCGCAAAATTTTTATAGTTTTAAATCTTGGATTGAAGAACGACTATAATACTCAATAATTACATTTCAATTTTTAACCCATCATAAGCTAAAAACACATTCTCTGGTAATTGTTTTTCAACTGCATCATGAAAACCCAATTTGTGGCTAATATGAGAAAAATATGCCTTTTCTGGATTGATTTCTTTTACAAAATCAAGTGCTTCTTGCAAATTAAGATGTGTTGGATGGGCATCAATTCTTAGCGCATTCACAACTAAGGTTTTAATTCCTTTTAATTTGTACTTCTCTTTATCTGAAATTGTTTTCACATCTGTTAAATACGCAAAATCATTAAAACGATAACAGGTAACAGGCAATTTTCCGTGCATCACTTCTATAGGAGTCACTTCCACTCCATCCAATTCAAACGATGCACCGTCTATTAAGTTTACAACTACTTTTGGCGCGCCTGGATATCTATTTTCTGTAGTAAAAATATATTCGAATCGTTTTTGCAAACTTATCAATGTACTTTGATCTACATAAATAGGAACTTCTCCCATTTTATAACCAAAGGGTCTAACATCATCAAAACCTGCAGTATGATCAGCATGCTCATGCGTAAACAAAATTCCATTAATGCCTTGTACATTTTCCCGCAACATTTGAGTTCTAAAATCAGGACCACAATCAACAATGTAATTATAGCTATTCCAAGAAACCATTATTGAAGACCGCAATCTTTTATCCTTTAGGTTCGTTGATAAACAAACCGGATCATTACTAGCAATCATTGGTATTCCTTGTGAAGTTCCTGTTCCTAAAAAAGTAATTTTCATAAATGGTAAATTGACGTCATATACCCACAAAAATAAGATAATTATTGAGTAGAAAAGCTTAATTTTACTACATTTGTTATATAAAACTTAATCAATGTCAATTACCTTAAAGGGAGATCAAAAAATAGATAATGTACCAACTGCAAAAAGTAAAGCATTACGCGTAAACTTAAATGCCCATATTTATGGAACTTTTGCTGAAATTGGTGCAGGCCAAGAAACTGTACGTAATTTCTTTAGAGCCGGTGGAGCCTCAGGAACTATAGCAAAAGCAATGAGTGCTTATGATAAAGATTTTTCTGATGCAATTTACGGCATAGAATCTGACAATCGTTATGTAACCGAACCACGGTTAAAGACAATGCTTACTCATGAAATTGATTTAATTGAAGAGCGATTAAGTAGAAAAAAACATCCAGAAAAATTATTTTTTAGTTACGCGAATACTGTTGCTACAATTAATTTTAGCAAAAAATTTAAAGGTCACGGCTGGGTTGGAGTTCGTTTTCAATTAGATCCATTAGAAGATTATAATGAAATTGTCTTACACTTTCGTTTTAAAGAAACAGATGCACGTTTACAGCAAGAAACTTTAGGGATTTTAGGAGTTAACCTAATTTATGGAGCGTTTTACCTAAATGACAACCCCAAAGAATTGGTAAAATCATTTTATGATAACATACACAAGGACCAATTAGAGATTGATATGGTTAATTTCTCGGGCCCACGTTTTATGTATGTTGACAATCGCTTAATGAGTTTACAATTGGTTAAAAATGGAATGACCAATGCAGTAATGTTTGATTCTGATGGAAACAATTTATTGCCAGCACAAGTACTTTATAAAAAGAATATTTTAGCTTTAAGAGGGAGTTTTAGACCTGTTACTAAAGTGAATATGGACATGTATGAAAAATCCAAAGAAATATTCCTTAATGAAAAAAAGGTAGACCCAAATAATACGCAAATTATTTTCGAAATTACTTTAGCCAACTTAAGAGCAGAAGGTGAAATCAACGAGCGAGATTTCTTAGATAGAGCTGAATTATTATGTTCACTTGGCCAAAGCGTAATGATTACCAATTTTCAAGAATACTATAAATTGGTAGAATATTTTAGTGAATTTACTAAAGAAAGAATGGCACTGGCTATGGGAGTCTACAATCTAATTCAGATTTTTGACGAAAAATATTATAGACATATTAGTGGAGGAATCTTAGAAGCGTTTGGAAAACTATTCTACAGAGACTTAAAGGTGTATATGTACCCATATAAAGAAGAAGAAACTGGCGATTTTATTACTAGTAAAAATTTAAAAGTTCATCCAAGAATGAAAGAATTGTATAAATTCTTTAAAAACAATGGAAAACTTGTTGACATAACAGATTTCGACCCAGAAATACTTCATATTTTTTCTCGTAGAGTATTAAAAATGATTATAAATAATGAAACCGGATGGGAAGAAATGTTACCAGAAGGAATTGCCGAAATCATTAAAAAAGACAGACTATTTGGATATACAAAAAGGCGAAAATTAAATAAATAATTTTTCTTTTAAACCTTTTCACATTTCAATTGTCTAAATCTAAAAACAATTAGTTGGTAGACGAAATAACCTTTATAGAGCAGCTACAAAATGTACGCACAAAAGAACAAGCCTTTAGAAAGCTTGTAACCACCTATAAAGAACGCTTATATTGGCATATAAGAAAGATTGTTGTTTCTCATGATGATGCTGATGACGTTTTACAAAACACCTTTATAAAAGTTTTTAGAGGAATAGACAACTTTAAGCAAGAAAGTCAGTTGTTTTCATGGATGTATAGAATTGCAACAAATGAATCTATTAGCTTTATAAACAAAAGAGCTAAAGAAAAAAATGTTGACATTTCTGACTACCATCAACAACTAACATCCAACCTAAGTAGTGATAGTCTGTTTAGTGGAGATGAAATAGAATTGATTTTACAGAAAGCTATTAAAACTTTACCGACTAAACAACAATTAGTCTTTAACATGAAATATTTTGACAACCTAAAATACAAGCAAATTGCTGAAATTTTAGATACTTCAGAAGGCGCTTTAAAAGCTTCGTATTTTCATGCAGTAAGAAAAGTAGAAGAATTTGTAAAAAATAACGCTCAATAATTAAACCTTTTTAAGACTTTGTAGTCTAAGAATTAAATGAATAGAGACACTAAAAATAGCGAAGATTATTTAAACAATATCTCAAAGAATAAAAATCAGTTTTCCACACCGAAAGACTATTTTAACTCTATTGAAGATAGTGTATTCTCTAAAATTATTGAAGAACAACTACCAGGTAAACTCACGTATAATGTACCTGATACATATTTTGAAAACTTTGAAGACAACTTATTATCTCATGCAGAGTTTTCTAAAAAAGAAACAAAAGTAATTCGATTAAAATCTAGAATCTTAAAAATAATACCAACTGCTGCAGCTGCATGTATATTGCTTTTTATCGGATTAAACATCTTTACAACTAAAGATCCTTTTAATACTATTTCATCTGACGAATTTGAATTATGGATAGATGAAATTTATACTGATTATTCAACTGTAAACGCAATTGAATTTGTTGATACAGATTTTACAGAGCGCAATATTTTAGAGGATGATTCATCTCTTGAAGATGAAGACATTTTAAATTATTTAAACTCAATAGATACTTCAAATTTATTAACAGAAATAGAATCGTAATGAAAAAACACAAAAACATATTTATTTTCATTTTTGCTTTATTCATTAGTTTTAGTATGTTTTCTCAACATCGTGATAGCAGAAAAAAAATTAAAACTCTTAAGGTTTCATACATTACAGAAAAATTAAATTTATCTGAAAAAGAAGCTGAAAAATTTTGGCCAGTATATAATAAGTTCGAAAAAGAACGCTACAACTTGTATCACGTTAAAAGAAACTCTTTAAAGAAGAGAATTGAAGAACTTGGAGGCATAGAAGAATTAACAGAGAAAGACGCGAAAATTTTTGCTAAAAAAATGCTATCTATAGAAAAGGCGAATTACCAAGCTCACGTCAAATATCAATCTGAATTAAGTACAGTTATTTCTTATAAAAAAATAGTTAAACTTCAAATAGCAGAAAGAGATTTTAATCGAAGGCTATTCAGAAGATATAAAAATCAAAAAGTTAAAAAAATAAAAAAGAGAACTAATTAATTAGTTCTCTTTTTTTATTACTTAATTAAAGCTAAACAAACATACAGTTCTGGCTTATTAGAAGTGTATTGCTTAATCCAAATTGTTAATTCATTTACTTCGTGAGGTAATAGTCTTTGTAGTGCCTTTTCTAGCTCTTTACAGAATAAATCTGCGTTAAAACTCACCTTTTTTAGTACCGTCTTAGTGTACTCAAACATTGCTCTAGCCATTCTTAATTTTGGGGTATTATTAAGATTAACGTAATACCAAACCATTTAGTATTTAACTTTCATAAAAATACAAAAAAAAATCATCTTTGAAAAAAGATGATTTTTAAAATTAAGTTAAATTAACTTTTATAACTTACTAATCTTTGCCAATAAGCCTTTAGCACTAACTTCCAACTCTGCGCTTATCGCATTGTAATGTGCTTTTTTATTTTCAACATTGTTCGCGTTAATCTTTGCCATTAAAGCATCAAACACTTCAATTGCTTCATCAATAATAGCTTCAGATTTCCCTGCTTTAGCAGGATCTAGCTCTACTAAACTACAAATATCAATAATATCTCCTAATGTATAGTTGATGTCTTTTTTTAAATTTTTTATGCTTGCCATAATTTTCTTATTTTGGGTGCAAATCTACTATAAATTATTGATTTAAAATAGATTTAGAACAATTACATTTTCTCAAACATCGTTCTTAATTTTTCTCTTGTAATTGTTTTTTGCCAATCATCTCCTAAAGCATTTTCCCACAACGGAACTAAGCTTAGAGAAACATCAATCATAGTATCAAACTCAGCATCAGTTAAGTCCTTACACAATCCTTTAGGAATATCAATATTATGCTTTTTAACCATCAGCTTAAATTCAGCAACTCCTTCTGGATAAAACTCTTCCAATTGATCAAAAACGATACAGTTTCCAATACCGTGCTTTGTCCCTAATAAATAAGACAATCCATAACTCATTGCATGAGCTACACCAACTTGAGAATACGCGATACTCATTCCACCATGCCATGACGCCATCATCAATTCATCTTGACTTTCTTCATCACGAATATCTTTTTCTATATATACTTTTCTACACAAGTCTAAAGATTTCTCTCCATAACTTTGACTGAATGTATTTAAGAATGTTCCAGTTAACGATTCTATACAGTGAATGTAACAATCCATACCTGTATAAAACCATTGGTTTGTTGGTACATCTTTACATAATTCTGGGTCTAATACTACTTGATCAAACGGTGTATAATCAGAATTCATTCCTAACTTACGTTCTGGACCAGTTAAAACTGTAGTTCTTGAAACCTCAGCTCCAGTACCAGAAATTGTTGGAATACCAACATGATATACGCCTTGGTTTTTTACCAAATCCCAACCTTGATAATCTGCAGAACTCCCTGGGTTGGTTAACATTAACGCTACCGCTTTTGCATAGTCTAACATAGTACCTCCACCAATTCCGATAATTCCTGAAGGAATCTCATCAAACTCAGCAACCAAATCATCTCTATAGCCATCAACATAGGTTGTTTTTGGCTCTTCTTCTGCACTTACATAGATAATTTTATCATTATAATGTAATGGGATTCTACTGATTAACCAGTCATTTCCTTTAAAAACATCATCGACAATAAATATAAATGGTGCTTTTTCGCTTTTACGTTTTGGTGCTAATATTTCATCTAATTGATTAAAACATCCTCTACCGAAAACTACGCGAGGAACCATTGGAAAATTTCTAAAACTCATAGTGTGTTATCTTATTTGCTGCAAAAATATAGAAAGTTT
>MAAC01018595.1_pt1 | contig 17042 bp, 11 predicted proteins | sample 1115981 | NCBI WGS metagenome assembly MAAC01 (sample SAMN04961126, study PRJNA320927) | seawater metagenome | isolation source: sample BD02T64 sea water enriched with oil for 64 days | place: USA:Gulf of Mexico | collected 2013-07-27 | reverse complement strand
AGTAGAAAGAGGCGGAAACTTTAAAAGAGGGTTTCATATCCAATATCGAATAGGATACAAGTAATTTTAGTATTTCAATACGTTCTCGAATTTTGCAAATGCAAAGTTAAAACCGGAAATGCTCTTTCGATTATTCATGTGCCCGCACCCTGGTGCCCCTTCCTATGCTCAAAAAACAAACCTAAATTCGGGAATAAATGTGAGGGAGTTAAGTTTTAAACTTGGTGGCAAGGGGCATGGATTAATTAGCTACCTTAGTGTCGTCCATTACTAGAAATGGAAAGTGGATGTTTTTAGAAGGGGAGCAACCAGAAGATTCTAATAATAGAAGGAGATTAGAATAATAGGATTGTTATTTCAAATTTGGAGGATTTACCAATTAACATTTATGTATGGAGATCCATTGGTAAAGGAGTTTGAAGAAGGAAGGAAACGGATTTGTATCCGTTGGGAATTGATTACTATTTAATACCGTTAAAATGAATGCTTCTTTAAACTTGGATGAGTTTTTGGGTGAATTACAGTTAAAGCTTCCTAAAAGCAATATGGCTCAACGAAAAGTTTTAGCTAAAAAAATAGTTGCGTATGAAATAGATGTTTTAAGCTTAACAAGTTTGCTTGAAGTAGATACGATCACGGCAATGAGGTTTTCTTGGTTGTTAACCGAAATTGGAATGCTTGCTCCCGAGGTATTGAATCGGGATTTAGTTTTTCTATTTACACTGAGGTCAAAGACGCTTTTCTCGGATTTTGAGAAATCCTTTTCCATGTATTGGAAAATTTGTGGTGTGCCAATTGAAAATGAATCGAAAGCTATAGAATTGTTGTTCTCCTGGTTGATGAATAATACGGTTAATATTACTGTTAAATCTAGGTCTGTTGATGTATTATTGGGAATAACAAAAAAATATCCAGGTTTGAAAAATGAATTAAAATTAATGTTAGAAGATCAGATAGTTAAACAATCGGGAGCCTATTTGGTAAAGTTAAATAGGTCTTTAAAGGATCTTAATTGATGTTTAAATGGATTTTCCCCTCGGCTATTATGCGTTCAACTCATTCAGGTATAATTACCCTTTGATAGGGAATAGGAAATAAACACTTTTGAATCTAACCGATTTTATAATCGAATTTAAATTTATATTAACTAATACTTTTTAAAACAATCCAACATGAGTAATTCAACAGTAACCAACGTAAGTAGTTCGACCGTAACAATTAACGATCAAATTGTGAAAAAATGGGAAGATGCACGAACTAATGCAGCCGCTATTAAGACCATTGCAAATGCATCCGGTAACAAGTTTCAATTTAGCTTTGCGTCCACAACCGATAGTATCCATGTGTATTTAGGAGTTGACGCTAATGAAATTCTTAGCGTCACAGTAATTCCAACAAATGATGATACCATAATAAACACCCAATGTTTAGGAATTCATTCCATTTCAGGAAGTAAAGAAACCTTATCTTCATTTGTTCCGGGTACCGGAAACGAAAATGCAATTTCCTGGGGTGTAGCGAATACAAGAATAAATAATTGGATAGATTCAGTGAAAAGGGATGCATATATTGACGCAAGTACTGCAAGTAGTAGTGCTCCTTTAGTACTTGCATTTTATGTGGATAAAATGGATTTTGACTTTGGAGATACACATTTTGGGTATCTTGGATTAATTGAAACAACAATTGATGGAGTAACAACTTATGCCGCAGATTTAACTATATATAGTGAAGCTGAAGAGGCAAAATATTTAGAGGATTTGACTGTTTTAGTACCTCCGTTTAAAGGCGGTAGAGTTAGTGATCAAGCTAATTTCGGGTTATACAACCGAATAAATCCCTAAGCAATATCGAAACTAATATTTTAACTTCAGTAGCCCCTTTTCTTTTGATTGGGGGTTTGCTTTACGGTGCCTGGACGTTTAAAAAACAAACGGTTCAGGGTAAGATCCTTATTGGGTTTATGTTAATTAGCCTAATAATTGATCTTATTTCGAGAGGGTATGCGAGAATGAGTATTAATAATTTAATTCTTCTAAATGTATTAAGTTTTGCGGAGGTTTCTTTTTTCTCTTTCTTTTATTTTTCATTGGGAAAGAACAAGAAAGTGCCCGTGCTTTTAGGAAGTGTTGGGTTTCTATACGTGATTTTTGAATTCATTAATTTTGAGGATCAAAGTGTGGCACTATTTCAATCGTATTCTAAAGTAGTTGTCGCCTTTTTGATTGTAATAATGTCTATGAATTATATCATTACTCAGATTTCAAAGGGCAAGGAAATAGAAAATAGAATCTTGAATTTGGGAATATTATTCTTTTTTTCAATGGAGTTTATTTTGTTGCTTCCGCTGAATTACCTGATTAATTATTATTCAGAAATAGTCGGATATTTATGGTTGTTTAGAGTTTCGGTAATTATCATCTTTTATTTAATACTAATTCATTTTCTATGGAACAATGGGGAGGGGGACAGCCAGATACATTTGCAGTCTGGATAGTGTTTTCGGCAGCTTTCTTGTTGGTTTTATTAGTGTTCATCACCCTTTTAGTTCGGGCTATTTTTAAACGAATAGTTCAAGAAAGGTTAAAGGAGTCAAAAGCTAAAATGATCCATCAACAAAAATTGTTGGATACAACCATTCAGACCCAAGAAGTGGAAAGGAAAAGAATTGCTGAAGATTTGCATGATGAATTAATCGGCAAATTAATGGTGATAAAATTACGTCATGAAGCGGAATGCAATCAACAGTCTGAATTGATCTCTTTAGTGAATGAAAGTATTGAAACTGCACGAAGAATATCGCATGATTTAAGTCCTCCTTTGTTGGAGTTTACTTCATTGGCAGATTTGCTATTTGAAATGATTGATAACTGGAAGGTGAGATTTGAAATTACAACCAACTTTGACGTGCGGAAAAATGACTTGGTGAGTGATGATTTCAAAATTCAATTTTTGAGAATTACCCAGGAAACAATCACTAATATTGATAAGCATGCAAAGGCAAGTAAAATTGACTTTCATTTCAGACAGTCTCGATCTAGTGTAGCTTTAAAAATTGTGGATAATGGCGTTGGTTTTGATAAAAATGCGATAAAAATGGGCTTGGGCTTAAAAAGTATTGAGACTAGAGTCCAGTTTTTAAAGGGTAGTTATCATTTGGATTCAAAGAAAGATATTGGGACTTCGGTTCTGTATTTTTTTAATAAATTTTAAATATTAAAGTGATGGGGAAGATAAACTTAGCGATAGTAGATGATGAGGCATTAATTGTTTCCTTATTGGGTAGCTTTTTTAGTGAACAATCTGAAATCAATGTTTGCCTAACCGCTGAAAGCGGGGAGGCATTTATTGAGCGATTAAAATCTGCAAAAGTGCGACCCGATGTTGTTCTTTTGGATTTGAAGATGAAAGGGATGAGTGGTATTGATGTATTGGAAATTCTGCGAAAAGACTTTCCAGATATCCATGCGGTTATAATGTCTTCTCATTACAAGCAGTCCTTTACCGGATTTATGTTAAAAACAGGAGTTGCCGCTTTTATTCCGAAAGGGATTGTTTCGGATCAATTGGTTGGTATAGTCAAGGAAGTACATAACAACGGTTTTTTCTTAATGCCAGATCAGCTTAGTATTTTAAGAAATCAAGTTTCCTCTAGAGCTCCCGAACCTATTTTGAATGATAACAATGTTTTGTCGGAACGAGAGCTGGAAATCTTAAAGCTCATTTGTTTGCAAAAAACCGCAAAGGAAATTGGTGAAGTCTTGTTTATTGCGCAAAGAACAGTGGAAGGGCATAAGAATAATTTGTTTATTAAAACGGAAACGAAGAATATTGCGGGACTAGTAATTTATGCGATTCAAAATAAAATTATTGAAGCGGATGAAATTATACTTCACTAATTATGTTAAATAGTAATCTAAATGGCGTTTGTTTTCAAACGCCATTTTTTTTGCGTGTAATTACCCGATTTTTCAGTTAGCGTATTTATACGGTTTTCGAGACCTTTTGTTTTTTTCAACTTTACAGTTCAAAAAAAACAGGGTGAAGTGGAAGTGGAGTTAATGAAAAATAGCCAGTATTGTGAATCAAAAAAATTGGGCTTTGGCTTTGATGTTTCCAAATTGCAACGGGATATTGAGAAATTGAATTTTCAGAATTTCGAATATTACAATGTAATTCCCCTAAGGTCTCCTGCCCATTTGGTGGATGAATCCCTCCCATTTCCAGAATCAGTTACTGATTTTGCGGATGGTACTTGGACCGATTGGATGGATACGCCAGCCTTAAGTCAATCCCCATATTTGATGGAGGTAATAAATTATTTTAGGCAGTTTACCACCGTGAATTTAGTCCGTTTGTTACGATTGGCTCCGGGAGCAATTGTTCAGGAACATAAAGATCCTACTTTGGGTTTAGAACAAGAAAAATCGATGATTCGACTGACCATTCCAATTCAGGGAACGGAAGGGGTACATTTTTGGTTAAATGATAAAATTGTTCCTATGGCTTTGGGTGAATGTTGGTATTTACGTTTGTCAGATCCGCATAGGGTAGCAAATAGAAGTGATAAGGAAAGAATTAATTTGACGATTGATATAATACCCAATGATTGGGTGTTCCAACAAATGGTAGAATGAAAACATATTAATACTTACCCTTGCTTTGGTTCTATGGGTCCAGGTGTGTGATGCTCCTTAACAAAATAATTGATTGTGTGTGTGAAAAATTGTTTTGAGATAAACCTTTAGAGGCTAAAGTATTCCTCTAGGAGACGCCAAGATTATTCTTGGCGTTTTTTTTGTCATTTAATGTACGGTTATACGTGGAAATGAATGTGCATTTTATTCTGGATTGGAATATATTAGGGTTGGGTCATTTTCTTGTTGTAAACGAAGGAGACACTCAAAAACTACGGTGTTGGAGAAACGGGATGGGTTACATGTGAGATCCTAAAAGTGAATCAAAGTATTGTAATCCTTGGTTGAAGTGGTGTTTATTCCCTAAGTTTATTTAATAGAGTAGGAATTATTATTCAACAAAAACCTAGTCCGATTCAATTTTCTTTTTTTTTTCCTAAAGAAATTGGAAGTAACATTTGGTTTTTTAGAATGAAATTACTTCCGAAGTATGGTGTACGAAATTTTCTATTTGACATTAATTGACTCGTATATTAGGAGGTAATGATCCGAAGTAAAATTATATATAATTACTTAGGGATCATGATCCAAATTCCTTCCATATTACTTTCTATCGACTCTCGTTTCATTTTCTGGGTTCTAAATTTCCCATCGATGTACATGTGTGCCTGGTCCTTGTAATGAGCGTTCATAAAGTTACCGGAAGCACCGGTCGGATTGATGCTAATAGAGTTTTCTAGATCGTCAAAATCCATTAAAATGCGCATAGCAGGTCCCGACCTAGAAATGTAAATACCAGAAGCATTTAGAGTAAAAGCCATTTTATTAATCACCTCTTCTCCTCCGGATGCAGGGTAAGGACCGACATTGAAAATTTTATTTAAGGGCGCTGTTTGACCTACTGGATGAGGGTGTTCAATAAAATGAACTTTTTCCCAAAACCACTGATTTGGATCGGTTCCTAATTGTTGACTTAATTCTTGGATCGATAAAGTAAATGCTTCCGCTATTATCTCTTCTCGACTTTCCTGATGAACCGTGTTAATATTATCCCACCAAACGGAAGTATCATTACGTAAAAAATCAGGAATTGCATGAAGATACATGGAGTTTGTTAAAAGTAAATCAAATCTTCGTTGACTAATTTCATCTACCATAGCTTTACTTAAAATATGGTATAAAATTTTGTAATAAATTGCCGGGGCTGTACTGGTTAAATGATGATCTCCTTCCCATTTAGAAAGAATACTTGCTGCTTTCTGTTCCATATTAGTAGTTGGATTTACTAGTCTAAGTATCATCTTACCATTCTCAGGATAGAATGGGGAAACATCATCCATAATGAGTTTTTTCATCGATTCAATATCCCAATCGTCTTTTTTAGAAATGGCTTCATTTATGGCTTTATATCGTGCGCCAGCGTAATAATATCCGGGATGAATAATTCCGTTAATACTATCCGGTTGATTATTTGCCGAAATTACATATCCTATTTCTGGATTAATGTTTCTAGGATTATCCTTGAAGTCGTAAAATCCCAGAGGTTCATCTTTTCCCATTGCGCCATCTAAAAGTAATTTGGGTTGCACATGTTTTGGTCGTTTAATAAGCAAAGAAGAACCATACCAACCAATGTTACCTTCCACATCTCCATACATTATATTTAAGCCGGGCGAATCAATATCCCTAGCTGCTTTTTCAAAATCATCAAAGCTACTGGATGTACTTAATTTTGCAATTGCGTAGAGTTTTCTATCGGTAACCTTATTGGCGGTAAACCATAAAGATATAGGTTGGTCAAACTCGGATTGCAAAGTGGCTAGATTACTTATGATAGGGCCATGAGGGGTTTCTGTAACGGTAAATCTCTCTTCTCTTCCCCCCTTTATTTTTAGGGTTTCTTCTCTGTAGGTCAATGGGGTCCATTCGTTATTATATAATACTTTTCCCTCTTTTAGGGTTTCTTTATAAAGGTCGGCTGCATCATTTGGGAAAATTGTAAGTCCCCAAGAGTGATGGTCATTATGTGCGACTAAAGGGTAGGGGATTCCCGCTAAAAAGTTTCCATATAACTTTAAGTCTGGGGTTTCAATATGAGCCTCGTACCATACCGAAGGTTGTGAAAATCCAATATGGGTGTCATTGGCAAAAAGGACTTTACCCGATTTGGATTTCTTACCTGAAATTACCCAAGAATTAGAACCATAAAATATCGGAACAGGTAGGTGCTTTAAGGCATCATTTATTTGATAAGAAAGTTCTGTGGGGTCAAAGTTAGTAGTGTCTTTATTGTGACTTGGAATGGTAAAGTCTTGGTTTCGCATGTCTATAGATAGATCTGCAATATATTGGGAACCTACATGCTGATTAATCCAACTTAAAATGGGTTCGTTTTTTAATTCCATAGAGAAGCCAAATCCCATATATCCTAATATGCGATAAATATCGGCAACCGAAAATTCTGATTTTTGAATGCCAATTAATTGAAATTCAAGAGGTGTTTTCCCTTCTTTTACATATTGATTTACCCCTTCAAGAAAGGCATGAACGTTTTCTTTAACTTCTTTGGGAGCCTCATTTTCAAAGGCTTTAGCAGCCCTTATTGCATTCTCGTTTAGCCCCACCGTTCGGATGAATTTATCGGTGTTTATTAAACTATCTCCCAAAATTTCGCTGAGGCGACCGCCACCAACTCTTCGTAATAATTCCATTTGAAATAAACGGTCGCTGGCTTGAACATACCCTAATAATCTAAAAGCATCCGAGTTACTCGATGCGTAAATATGAGGGATCCCGTAGCTATCATAAATCACTTCTGATGTTTCTTTTAGCCCTTTAATTTCAATCGTTTGAGAATAATCTTTTACAGTAGATTTTAGGTAAAGAAACAGAGATGCAAAACCAATAAATAAGAGGGTGATTAATCCTAAGAATATTTTTTTCATGGGCGAAATTGAAAATGGTTAAAAGAGAACCATCTGGTTATTGATTTAATTACCTTCAAAAATAACCTCTTTTTCAAAATAAGAAAGGCTTTGGTTCTTAGATATTTAAACCCACCAAATAAGGGTTGAATACTTTGTTAATAATTGTAGCAAAATCCACTTTAAAATTGAGGCTCAATTCCATATTTTTAGCACAATTTTGAATGTTGATGGCAGAAGAAACAAACTACACCGAAGATAATATCAAATCCCTTGATTGGAAGCAACATATACGTTTGCGTCCAGGGATGTATATTGGTAAATTGGGCGATGGAAAAAGTTACGATGATGGTATCTATATTCTCCTAAAAGAAATTTTAGACAACTCTATTGACGAGTTTGTGATGGGGAATGGGCGGACTATTGAAGTAAGTATCAAAGATGGCCTGGTAAAAGTGAGGGATTACGGTCGAGGAATTCCCCTGGGAAAAGTGGTCGCTTGTGTTTCACAAATGAATACTGGAGGTAAGTACGATAGTGCTGCTTTTAAGAAATCTGTGGGACTGAATGGGGTGGGTACTAAAGCTGTAAATGCGCTTTCCGATTTTTTCTTAGTAGAGTCCTTTCGGGATGGGAAAACTAAAAAAGCGGAGTTTTCCGTTGGAGAGATTCAAGAGGATGCTGAGATTATGGAATCCACTGCCCGTAAAGGAACTAAATTTTCATTTAAACCAGATCCCAAAATATTCCCTAATTATCATTACAGATCCGAACATGTTGAAAGTTTAATTTGGAATTATGCCTACCTCAATAGAGGGTTAACCGTTTTATTCAACGGAGATAAAATCCGATCTGAAAATGGGCTAAAAGACTTATTAACCAATAAGCTATCTGCAAAATCATTGTATCCCATTATTCACTTGGAAGGGGACGATATTGAGGTAGCAATAACCCATACGGACAGTTATGGAGAGGAATATTACTCTTTTGTCAATGGTCAATATACCACCCAAGGGGGGACGCATCAGAGTGCATTTAGAGAAGCCTATATTAAAACCATCCGGGATCACTTTGGTAAAAATTACGAAACCGTAGATATTCGTTCAGGAATATCCGCTGCGGTTAGTGTTAAGGTATTAGAACCCGTTTTCGAATCGCAAACAAAAACGAAATTAGGCTCAAATGATGTGGGACCTGAAGGTCCGAGTATGAAGGTTTTTGTAATGGACTTCATGACCACAAGGTTGGATAATTTCTTACACAGAAACCCAGCAGCAGCACAAGAAATTCAAAAGCGAATTATCCAGTCAGAACGGGAAAGAAAGGATTTGGCAGGAATAAAAAAATTGGCCAGGGATCGTGCTAAAAAAGCAAACCTTCACAATAAAAAATTACGGGATTGTCGTATTCATTTCAATACCAAAAAGGATGCGATTGATGATACCACCTTGTTCATCACCGAGGGTGATTCTGCATCGGGTTCAATTACCAAAGCGAGGGATGTACAAACTCAAGCGGTATTTAGTTTAAAAGGAAAACCGTTAAACTGCTTTGGGTTAACTAAAAAGATTGTTTACGAAAATGAAGAGTTTAACCTGTTGCAAGCTGCTTTAAATATTGAAGATGGTTTAGAAGGTTTAAGATACAATAAAGTGGTACTCGCTACCGATGCCGATGTGGATGGGATGCACATTCGATTATTACTGATCACCTTTTTCTTACAGTTTTTCCCTGATTTGGTGAAGTCTGGACATTTATATGTTTTGGAAACACCTCTTTTTAGGGTGCGTAATAAAAAGGAAACTATTTATTGCTATTCTTCTGAAGAACGTAAACGGGCTATGATTAAGTTGAAAGGTAATCCAGAGATTACACGATTTAAAGGTTTGGGAGAGATTTCTCCAGATGAATTTAGAGCCTTTATCGGGGAAAAGATTCGTCTGCAACCTGTAATTGTGGGACATGATACGCCCATTAATGATTTATTAGAGTTTTATATGGGGAAGAATACCCCGGATAGACAAAAATTTATCATCAAGAATCTAAAAGTAGAAAAGGATATTGAAGAAGAGATCGCCAATTAATATGGGATCAATCTTCGGTTAATTAATGGTAAGACCTTTTCGAAGGGAAATATATATGAGTGTAGACGATAACGATAATATTCACGAGGAACCTGAATTTGAAAATGAAGGAGACAATAACATGGAGCATGTTATTCGTGTTTCTGGGTTGTATGAAGATTGGTTCTTAGATTATGCCTCTTACGTAATTTTAGAACGTGCCGTTCCACATATTTATGATGGATTAAAACCCGTTCAGCGTAGGATACTTCATAGTATGCGTGAACTGGAGGATGGACGTTACAATAAGGTGGCAAATGTGGTAGGTAATACCATGAAATACCATCCACACGGTGATGCATCTATCGCAGATGCGATGGTGCAATTGGGGCAAAAAGATTTGTTGATTGATACCCAGGGGAACTGGGGAAGTATTTTCACCGGAGATGGAGCAGCAGCTGCTCGTTATATTGAGGCCAGATTAACCAAGTTCGCCTTAGAAGTTATTTTTAATCCAAAAACAACCGATTGGCAACAATCGTATGATGGTCGAAATAAAGAACCTATTACACAACCTGTGAAATTTCCTTTGTTGTTAGCGCAAGGGGTGGAAGGTATTGCGGTAGGGATGGCTACAAAAATCTTACCCCATAATTTTATTGAACTTATTGAGCAATCTATTAATGCGCTATTAGGTAAAAGAGTGAAAATTTTGCCGGATTTCTTAACCGGAGGAATGGGCGATTTTTCTGCCTATAATGATGGGTTAAGAGGTGGTAAAGTGAAAGTGCGTGCGCGCATGGAAATAGTAGATGCCAAAACATTGAAAATTGTTGAAATTCCTTTCGGAACCAGTACGGGCGATCTGATGGATAGCATCGTTAAAGCCAACGACAAAGGGAAAATAAAGGTTAAAAAAATTGAAGATAATACCGCTGCCGAAGTGGAGATTTTAGTGCATTTAGCCCCAGGTACAAGTCCGGATAATATGATGGATGCCTTGTATGCATTTACGGATTGTGAGAAGTCCATTTCACCCAATGCTGCGGTAATTATGGATGACAAACCGCATTTTGTTGGCGTGTCTGAAATGGTGACTCACTCGGCTTTACGTACCAGGGATTTGCTAGAATTGGAATTGCAAATCAAATTAAGAGAGCTTCAAGAAAAATGGCATCAATCTTCTTTGGAAAAGATTTTTATAGAAAATAAAATCTATATCGAATTTGATGGGAAAACTTATGAAGAGGCTAAAAAATATACCTTAAAAGCTTTAAAACCTTTTATTAAGAATTTAATTAGGGAGGTTACAGATGAAGACCTGACCAAGTTGATGGATATTCCAATGCGTAGAATAACCAAACACGATGCCGAAAAAGCGGATTCATTTATTTCGAATTTGGAAGCAGAAATGGTTAAAGTGAAACATGATCTGGAGCACTTAACAGATTTCGCTGTCCAATACTTTAAAAACTTAAAGTCTAAATACGGAAAAGGGAGAGAGCGTAAAACGGAAATTAAGTCCTTTAATACCATTGACGCAACTAAAGTGGCTGCCGCAAATGTGAAATTGTATATTAATTACGAAGAAGGATTTGTAGGTACGGGCTTAAAAAGAAGTGAAGGTGAATTTTTAGCCAATTGTTCCGATATTGATGATGTCATTGTCATTCTTAAAACGGGGAAAATGCGTGTAGTTCGAGTTTCCGACAAAACTTTTGTAGGTAAAGGAGTGTTGCATGCAGATATCTGGAAAAAGGGTGATATCCGTACCACTTATAATTTAATATATAGAGATGGTCATATAGGTCCTTATCGCGTAAAAAGGTTTCAAGTAACCTCCATTACTAGAGATAAGGAATATGATTTGACTCGAGGGATTCCAAAATCATCGGTTACTTATTTTACAGCAAACCCAAATGGGGAAGCGGAAAAGGTTTTCGTGGTGTTAAGGAATACCGGAAAAGTGAAAAAATTGAAATTTGATTTCGATTTTGCTTCCATAGCCATTAAAGGTAGAGCCTCTGGAGGTAATATTTTGTCTAAGCATATTATTTCCAAAATTGAATTAAGAGAAAAAGGAATATCTACCCTGTCCGCTAGAAAAATCTGGTTTGACGACTCCGTGTCCCAATTTAATTCGGATGAGCGGGGGGCGCTTTTAGGCGCTTTTAAAGGAGAGGACAAAATCCTACATATTACTGCAAGTGGCCATTACCGATTAACTGATTTTGATGTATCTACAAAGGTAGATGATGATTACTTGATATTAGAAAAATGGAAGCCTGGAAAACCAATTTCAGCCATTTATTGGGACGGAGAAAAGGAGCAGTACTTTGTGAAACGATTCCTGATTGAAGACACCTCCAAAAAGGTTCTCTTTATTTCGGAGCATGAAAACTCTCATTTAGAATTGATTTCTTCCGATTGGTTGCCAATTGTGAATATTTCGTTTGATAAAAGAACGAACGACCGGGAAGATGAGGAAATTAATGTGGAGGAATTTATCGCCCTAAAAAGTTATAAGGCCTTGGGTAATAGGTTAACTAAATTTAAGGTGAAGTCCTTAGATCTCAAAGAACCATTGCCCTTTGAGGAACCTGAAGAAAATGAGGAAGAGGACCTAGATGACGATTCTCAAATTAAATTATTTGACGAATAATTGATGAAATCTCAATTTTTGTAATTAAAAAGAAAATAGAATATTATGAGTGATGTATTGGATTATTTATTTGAATTATTCAAAATACTGATTCCTGCGGTATCGGTAGTTGTAGTGGTTCAAATAATGTTGAAAAACCATTTTGACGATCAAAAGAGACGGGATGAATTGGCGGTTTCAAAAGCAAATAGACAAGATTTACGTCCATTAAAAATGCAGGCCTATGAGCGATTAATATTATTCTTAGAACGTCTTCAACCCGATAGTTTGATGATGCGAATGCAACGCCCAGGAATGTCGGCCAGAGTATTACATACCGCTATGCTAAAAAATATCCGTCAGGAGTATGAACATAATATGACGCAACAATTGTATGTATCTCCATCTGCGTGGAAATTGGTGTTGATGGCTAGGGATGAAGTGACCAAGCTGATAAATATTTCGTCTACCAATCTAGCGGCAGAGGCTACAGCGATTGATCTTGCCAATGAAATGGTGGGTGTTATTACAAAGTTGGATAGTATCCCTACAGATGTTGCTATTAGAGGTTTGAAGATCGAATTTCAGTCGAAATTCAAATAATACCTATTTTAACTATTAATAAAAAAAGGGAGTTGTGTACTCCCTTTTTTTTATGCGCTAAATTCTGAAATTACCTGAGAAAGAAAACTGAAAATTCACTATTGATCCTCTTCTCATCCAAATTGATCCCTCCAAGTAATTACTCAATTTTTAAAAAGCGTATTTATACGCTTTTATCCATCATTATAAACCTCTTTCTTTGAGTAGTTCAATTGCTTGAGTCATAAAAACTTACTTAATTGGAAAACCTCTGCAGGGTAGGGAATTATATTCTTGTAATCGTCAATCCAAAAATAACAACACAAGTACATGGTATATGATATGCCAAGTCTAAAAAAAGAAATACTAAGTTGTTGTATTGTTAGGGTTTGAAGGTTCATTGATGTTAGCCATTTGTTTATTAGGTGTTTAGATGGATGTGCTGAAAATTCCGGAAATAGAAAAGTACTCTATTTGTAAGACTTTTGATGAAAAAAAAAGATTCAAAAGAATGTGTTCGATAGGGATTCATTGATTTATTCTCATTAAATAAATCAGGGCATAAAATATTAATAATTATAATAATAAATTATGGAATTGAAAACAGTAGAAACGGAACAAAGCACTAAAACAGCCGCATTTGGAGGTAATGGTGGTAGCGCATTTGAAACATGTACAGATATAAATATGATAGGTCTCCGCACGGGCTCAAGGGTTGATCAGATTACTATCAATGGAGCATCCCATGGTGGTGGTGGTGGAAGTGATATAGGAACAATAACCCTAGGTTCGGATGACTATATTTGTGATGTTGAGATAAGATCTGGTTCAGAAGTTGATTATGTTAGGTTCTTGACAAGTGATGGCGTTAGTATTGGTGGTGGCGGCTCTGGTGGAAGTCTTACTCGACTAGAAAATATTAGAGTTACCGCAATTGGAGGGAGGTCAGGTTCTCGTGTTGACAAATTAGAAATTACGTATATACCAAATTATAAAGGCTAAAATCAAACCTGTAACACACGCAGTATAGTTAATTACCATTTTAGGCAAATTTCAAGTTATTCACTCGTATTAAACTGTGACTGGTAAAAAATGATTCGAAATGGGTAAATCACCGTACTGCCAATGTTATAATTACAAACGGATGTTGCCATAAATGGGTTGAAAATAGAATTCCAAGGGAAGTCTAGATAAAGCTATTTATGACATTAAATGAAAGGGAGTTTTTAACTCCCTTTTTTTGTGTTTAAAAATTTTCAATTCGTTTAATCAGAATGTTACAGATTGTAAATTTTTCTTTCATAAATTAAAGTATTTTAGTTTGACGTAACACATGAAATACAGTTAAATTGTTTGATGGATAATTGATGAGATATCAATAATTGTAATTAAAAGAACTGTTAGAGTATTACACACCGCCATGCTAAAAAATATCCGTCAAGAGTATGAACATAATATGACGCAACAATTGTATGTATCTCCATCTGCGTGGAAACTGGTATTGATGGCTAGGGATGAAGTGACAAAACTGATAAATATTTCGTCTACCAATCTAACGGCAGAGGCTACAGCGATTGATCTTGCCAATGAAATGGTGGGTGTTATTACAAAGTTGGATAGTATCCCTACAGATGTTGCGATTAGAGGTTTGAAGATCGAATTTCAATCGAAATTCAAATAGGAGCCCATCTTTCTGGATTTGAGATCCTTATGGATTAGGGTGGGAAAACACGGTGATTTAGGTATAGCGTCACAATTATAAGCTATTTGGTCACAAATTACGGGTTGTTTTTCGTAGCCTATTGGTTATCAGTATATTAAGCGTATTCCTGGCGTTTTGAATTTTGATTGTATCATATATTTTTGTTTGTCTAAACTATTATACGAACAAAATGAAAACACTTTCACCTAAAACCGTTTCATTTCTTTTTTTTATTCTGATTTTTATTCAGACTAATTTGGTTGCATTGCCCGCTGTACCTACCATTGTTTGTGATCCAACTACCAATGGAGGATCTATTTCAGGGAATCAAATTGGCGGAGTAGGGGGTTTTGACCCCTCCCTAATTTCAAATATTTCTTTGGCTTCTGGAGGTTCAGGTACCATTGAGTACAAATGGATGACCAGTACCATTCCCGTGGTTAATACTCTGGGCAATACCTATTGGCAAGATGTTCCTGGAGAAACTTCCGCTACATTCGATCCTGCTTTTATTACCAAGACTACCTATGTGATTCGTGTTTCAAAAAGCAATACGTGTTACAATTGGGGCGAGCAATCTAATATGATTACGCTGCAAGTTCCTTCTACTCCTGTTACCGCCTGTTTGTTATATGCAGTTCAGGATAAAAAATCAAGTGATTTTTCTCAATTATTTACCGTAGACGTTTTCAACGGTAATACCGTAACCAATTTAGGTCCTCCATTAAATGGTTGGGATATAGAAGGTTTAGAAGTAGATAAAAATACCGGTATTTTATATGGTTCCTCTGGGAATGATAACGAGCATGGATTTGATGGATATTTCTATAGTATTGATGCCGTAAATGGAAACTTAAATATTATTGGTTCTACCGGATATGATGATGTCGTGTCTTTAGCTTTTAATCCATTATCTAATGTATTGTATGCCTGGGTAGATGATTATGGATTAATTACCATTAATACAAGTACCGGAGCCGGAACCATGGTTTATTCCTCTCCTCTAGATTTTGATGGGATGGCATGGAGTAATGATGGGGCAATATTATATGTTGCCACAGATGATATGGAATTATCCACTTTTGATCCTGTTACTGGAACAATTACCCTACTTACAAATACTCTCCCGGGACCGGTAGAATCTTTGGAAATGAGACCTGACGGAAATTTGATGTTTGGAACGCATTTGGCGAGTACCACCATTTATACCATCAACCCCCAAACATTAGTGATCAATTCTTCAAATAATATCCTTACACCTTTCGATGATATTGAGTCTATTGTTTGGCCTGATTGGTGTTCATTGTCTATTAGTATTGATGTTCAAAAAACGGATGTTAGTTGCTTTAATGCCAATGATGGTGCGATTCAACTTTCAGGAATGGGAGGAGTTAGTCCTTATTCTTACACATGGAGTAATGGTTTGTCCACAAACTCTGATTCCCATTTAATTGCAGGAAGTTACTCCGTTACGGTGACAGATGCCAATGGAGTTTCTCAAACTACCATCGTTAACATAGGCCAGCCTACGGCACTTTTAAATGCCTCAATTCAAACTACCCAAGTTACATGTGCGGGTGGATTAACGGATGGAGGTATGACGACATTGGTTACTGGGGGAACAGCTCCTTATACCTATTCTTGGTCAAATTCTGGAAACACTTCCTTTTTATCGGCTCTTATTCCTGGTAATTACTCGGTGACTATTACCGATGCGAACGGTTGTTCAACGGTTGCCAATTCCGGTATTCCTTCCATTTGTTGTAATATTACTAATGCAGGTATCATTTCTGGAACTCAATCTAATTGTGGCCCTTTTGATCCAGGTGCCATTTCGAATGCCCTTTTTGCCGTGGGTGGTGTAGGTAATTTGGAATATGTTTGGTTACAAAGTTTAGTGAATGTTCCTAACCTTCAAGGAAATCCTCATTGGTCCATGATTCCAGGATCCAACAGCCCCAGTTATGATCCAGGAACTCTGACCCAGACTACGTATTTTATCAGATGTGCGAGAACATCTACCTGTAATTTCTTTGCCGGAGAATCCAACATTATTGAGGTGACCGTAAATCCGGAAGTCTCCGTAACACTGACCTCTTCCCAAAATGTATTATGTTATGGAGGGGCAAATGGAGGTATTTCTATATTAGCAACCGGAACTCAACCTATTTCATACTTATGGTCCAATGGAGATACTAATAGGAACTTGACAAATATAGGGGCAGGAACATATACTTTAACGGTGACGGATGCCAACAGTTGTACCGATGAAATTCAAGCAATCATACAAGAGCCAACCGTATTAATCGGAAGTTCTATGGTAAACACAAGTGTATCTATCCATGGAGGTTCAAATGGATCGGTAAGCGCATTGGCAAACGGAGGAACTCCAGCGTACACTTACGCGTGGAATACTGGAGCAAGCTCAGCTGTGGTAACAGGATTAACCGCAGGAACGTATACCGTAACGATTACGGATGCCAATGGATGTTC